>Ga0209208_10009887_pt1 | contig 12475 bp, 11 predicted proteins | sample S1TSphfallax_3_FD_187694 | JGI IMG/M metagenome (GOLD analysis project Ga0209208, IMG submission 187694) | Host-associated microbial communities from peat moss isolated from Minnesota, USA - S1T2_Fd - Sphagnum fallax MG (SPAdes) (version 2) | ecosystem: Host-associated > Plants > Peat moss >...
AGGGGGGATGGGTGTCTGTGGGATCGTTTGTGGGAGGTCTCATAGCACTGGCAGTTGTGGAGCTCCTGTTGCTGATCTACGTGTTTGCGAAATTGCTGACCTTCCGTGCTCACAAGAAACAGCAAAACTCTGCTTCCTCTTCGGCGGTTGGAATTCACACTTCCGGTACCACCATCAGTTTTAATCTTCAGGTTTCTCCGCTTGCTCGCTCCCTGGCATTGTTCCTTCTGCTTGACCTCTCTCACTCTCTCTGTCGTCTGGTTTTTGCTAGAATTGGGTGCTTTCCAGTTTGTTGAGCGAGTAGTTGTTTTGCAGCAGTCACCCATCAGAACAACAACAGAAGCGCCATCATCAATCCAGAGCAGCTCTGTGCAATTGCTGCAGCTGGGTTGCTGCTGCTGCCATTTTTTCCAGACTTTCTTGCAATTCCAGAATTAGGGTTATGAAGAAATCTGAATTGTTGTTGTTGGTGCCAATCTGCAAGAAGCAATGAGCAGCTACAGATTCACCAAAGATAGTTGTGAGAAGAAGAAGAAGAAGAAAGAGTGTAGAAAGCTCTGAAATCCATTGAGATAAGTGCAAGTGTGAAGTTGATCTAATTTGCAGTGGAGAGCATGATGATGATGCTGTTGTTCTTGCTTTCTGCTGCTGCATCATCTTTGCAGGGCAATGTGTGGGTGGCACATCTTCCTCAAGGAGATTGGAGTAAGCTGACATTGAAACAAGCCAGCAGCAAAGACAAGAAGAAGGAGAAAGAAGCTCCAACAAAGGATGCCTCCAAGAGGGAGGGGCCACAGGACTGCTTGGAGATTTGGCCTGTGCGGAAGCATGCCATCTTGAACAGCAACATCCTCTACTTGAGAGCTGCAGATGGAACTGAAGAAAGCATTTTGCTGGATGGCTGTGAAGTGTTAGCTGTCTCAAGTGGCCATGGCCCTGGTGGAAAGTGGTCAGTAACTATTCTTCTCTCTCTCTCTCTCTCTCTCTCTCTCACATATCCTCTGGTCTGGTCTGGTCTAGTCTGGTCTCTTGTTTTGCTTTTGGTATGAACATGGGTATCTTTGTTGCCTCTGTTTTGCATCTAACTGCATCCAGGATTTCTCTCTGGAGTCTTGAGTACTTGTGAGGAGTGTTGTGGAAATGCAGATTCTATCATCCTACCATCTGCAAGACAGCACCAACAAGGGATGTGAGGAAGAGCCTTTTACTCACAAAATGTTTGTCATTCTGGTTGGGTTGTTGGGGGATCAATTCCAGGGCAAGGAAGATGCCTTTAAAGGTGCACCATGATGAGCGTGCTGTTTATCATGGGTGCAATGATTGTCTTCTGTACTTAGACACAGGATGGGAGAAGGAGACATGGTGTGAAGTTCTTCGAGCCACTGCTAAATTGGGTTCTTTGTCCAATGACTGGTTTCTCCAGACCAAGAGAGAGTATCAAGACTACACACAACGTGTTGAAACTCACCTCCCTTATGTAAACAAATTCCATGCAACAGCAGCAGCAGCAACAGCAGGAGGGGGAGAAGTCACCAAATTTGGTGCAGAGATGAATACAGAGGAAAAGTTGGTGGAGAATAAGTCAGAAGAAGGACTCTCAAGGAAGAAGCTGATCTGGAAGAAGTTGACTCGACGAAGTTCAAAAGGGAAGGAAACCAAGGACACAAAGTCTCTGGATGCTCTTGAAGAACTAGCTGATTTCACAAGACGAATTTCTGCTGTGTCATCATCACAGGGACAAGATGATGGAAGCTCTAGTAGGAAAAAGGATTTGAGCAGCAGTATTGATTCAAAGAATAACATCTCCAGCAGCAGGGATGAATATGTGAATAATGCGGTTCATGCAAGTTCAGTGGAATCAAAAAGTGGGGATTCCATGGAGTTGGCACAACTGGTTGACAATGAAGGAGAGAAGAAGACACTCATGGGTACCGAGCAAGATGAAAAGGATGCCTCTTTTGTGGCTGCCCTTGAACAACACACTGCAGGTGAGCCTGCAGTGAACTTGTCAAAAGAAATTGACCAAGGACTGCTCTGCCTAAACATGATAATTGGGAGGATCTATTTCGATTTCTATCACAGTCCAAGCAGAGTTGCAAGTATCCAGCGACTGATTCAGGCAAGTAGAGAACACCTTCCACCAAATGAGCTGTGCTGATCAGGAAAACTCTTTCACAATATTGACAGTAGTAGCATACAAACAGAGAGCAATCCTGGGTGTGTATCGCCACAGAACTTTTCTTCATTTTGAACTCTTGGAGACATGCAGGATTACCTTTCAAAATTATTTGTTGTGGAGATTCCTCTGATCAATTTCATAGATATGTTAGCTAATGTTGCATGGGTGACTGTTTTCTTGACAACAAAACCACCAGAAGCAACTTTCAAAGATGAAGACTCCAAGTTACATCAAATCAATCACAATTGCAGAGCTTGATCTTGGGAAGTCACCACCCTATGCCACTGCTCTTCGAATGCTCCCTGCAGATGCAGCAGGAGCGCTGGCTTTGGAGTTTGACCTGCAGTGGCAAGGGGTTGGATCCATCACTTGTGAAACCAGGCTGGAAGTGAGGGATGCTAGTGCTCAAGACAAGGTTGCATCTCAAGTTGGAGAGCCTGGCTTGGCAGGAGATGCTGCTGCCGCCCTCCTCACTGGGATTGGCAATGATCTCAATATTTCTGGTGTTACAACAGCATCAGGAGTAACAGCAGATTCAGTCAGCTCAAGAACAGGTACTGGTGTCTCATTTTGAGTGCTTTAGCTTCATTTTACTCAAGATCATAGGGTGATAATAGCTGGTGTGTTTACTGCTCTGTTGTTAGCTCTTCTTGCTACAATTGGGTCTGTCCAGAGCAAAAAAAATTATTGTATAGGAATGAACACGTATCTTTCTGCTTGGTTTTCATTGTCAGGAACTACACGAGTTCTGGAAGATGGTAATAAGAAAGGAGGATTGATGCAGTCTGTGAAGTCCATGATATCACGTGTTGCAGAGCAAGTTTCTCAGGTCAGTAGCTTCTCATCTTGCTTGTCTGTGTCATGACTTGGGGTGCGGCTCAATCAGATTCTGTTTGTTTCAGGATCTGTGCTTGTTCTGAAGATGAACAACTCTGAGCATTTCTCCCTTTTGTGCCAGAGTCTGGAGAATAAATAAAGGATATAATGAAACTTGTGCTTTGAGGAAGGAACAAATGATAGAATTGATTGAACAAGCCTCAACCCACAATGGTCCTTTATGGAAAGGGTTATTATTATAGAGGAAAAGGAGGTTTGCCTTGTGCACTGCTGCTGCATTCTGTGACATATGACTGACTGGAACAGGTGCCACTAATATTGAAGATTCGGTGTGAGTCTATCAAGGGAACAGGACTCTTGAGAATGCGAGCACCACCAACAGACCGTATGTGGTTCTCCTTCAAAGAGATGCCAGAGCTGGATCTAGTGCCAGAACCTTGCATTGGCGAGCGTCGCTTCAACAGTGGTCCCTTGGGCACATTTATAGTCCAGCACCTTAAGGTTTCTCAAAACTCCTCTTTACTATCAGTGTGGCTTCAACACAGGAGAAAGCAACTCTTATTGCTGTGTATAGGAATGCATAGAATCAATTGAAATGTGGACAGTTTAGGAGGATAAATGAAGCATCACATGGGCATGATTTATTGATGAGCTAGCATGTCGGAGGAATCTGCTGTTTTCCTAGAATCTGTTGTTTGTCTGAGAGATGTTGTGGTCTGTGCTGCAACATACCTGCAGGTGCAACTGAGGGAGACATTGGTGATGCCAAATTGTGAAGATTTGTTCACTGCTTGGATGATGGCTGAAAAGGATGATTGGTTACCTCAAAGTGTGGTCCCTGTAGCATTCACATCTGCACAGGTGTCAGAGTCAGAGAAGCAAAACTTGAGAAGCAGTAACATTGGGAGTCAAGCAAAGCCCAACAGTGACCAGCATCAGTCAGTACAGCAGCTTGTTTCTTTAGCCACTTCGAAGACAGATGTTCTTCCACCTCCTGACAGCAACAACAGCAACCGCCAACATCGTCGATCTATGAGCATGACACGACTTTTGAGTGAAGTTTCAAAAGGTGGTCTGCAGCCAGCCAGCCAAGCAGCTGGTGCACCATCAACTGTAACACCAACAACCATGTCACGTTTCTCCCATGATGTTTCAAATGGTCCACAGACTGTACGACCATCTGGTGTCACAACAACACCTCTGTCCACACCATCATCCTCTGTACGGGAAGAAACTGGCATTGAATTCTCAAAAACACTTTCACTAGATAGAGGGGAGTCAAGAGCAGCACTTTCTGAGAGAGGGTTTGAACCAGGCCTGTTGTCCAGAGGGGAATTGAGAGCATTTTCTGGGAGAGAGTTGGAAGTGGGAGGTGGGTCAGACAGGAGGACAGATGAGCGTGGTGGCACAATTGCCAGTTTTTCTTTGCAGCAATCAGAGGGATCGGTTTCAGACAGTGATGTACAGTACCTGGCTAGTCATGATGGTGAGCAAGATTTGGACTCGCAACAGAAGATGCAATCATCACGCAGCTCCAAGATGATTCTCTTGGGGAAAATGGGTGCAAAGTTGGATGAGAAGCGGCGGCTTGTGTTGGAGAAATTGCGTGAGAAAAAAGGCATTGCCACATGAGGCAACAGCAGCAGTGGCTCTGCTGCTCATTCTTAAGTAGAGTAGGAATCATTACATCTTCAAGAAGAAAGATGGTGATGGGTTGCTTGTAAGAAACTTCAATGTGTTCGGTTGTTTAGTATCTGTGGTGATGATGCCAAAAGAAAGAGAATACCTGATTGTATATTCCAGTACCCATATTCACACCAGCTTTTGCTCTGCATGTTTGTTGTAGTAATCACCGATTCGTTCATCTCTTATGGAATTCACCACTGAAAAGAGAAAAGTAGTCCAAAAGATCCAGTTTGCATGATGAGAGAGATGAGCAACTGAAGCAAAACTCTCTCCTGCAAATTGCAGAGTGATAGGTGAGGAACTTTTGTTAATCAGAAGATGGATGACGAGCATTTTGGCTTATTGCTGACAAGGGTGGCACCTGGTGGAGCTGCTTTGAGAGCTCAAAAGGTCCTCAGTGCTTCAAAGTACTCTTTTTTTTTTTCTTCAGAATATTTCTTTCCATTCTGTTAGTAGGAAAAAAAAACAAACAAAACAAACAATAAATAAACGCAAGCAAAAAAAAGATCTTAAGCTTCTGGATTCTGTCTCTCCCCTGAAGGTGTTGCCTGATCAGAAATTGCAAATGTGCAAGCACATACCTTGGAAGAGTTGAGCATCCAATTTTTTTTGCCACAAGAACACTTGGAAGAGAGAAGAATTGCATCTTGAAGAGTTGTTCAGCAGATATCCTCCAATTCTGAGAATCCAGGTGTTCTTTTGCTAGCTGAGGCAGCAGCGACCAACCACCTAATCCTTCAAGTGCATCATTAAAGAAGAAATTATTCAATTTACTTGCAACAGTGATCGTGTATGCTTTCATTTCATCGTCCTTAATGTTCTCCTACAAATGCAGAGATGTCTCTTCTGCATTTTCTGCTTTTTACGAGAAAGCTCGCTTTGTACATACTTGCAGAGTAGATGCGGCAGTAGCATCACATTCGAGTCATCCGCGTGACTGCAAGTTTTGCAAACCTTGAGTTGTGGAAGTTAGGCCAAGGTCGTGGAGAACAAGGCTTCCTGTCTGTGTGTCTGTGGAAGAAGAATAGCGGCGTCCGTGGTCACCCATGGATGGCGATGGCGGCGGTGGAGGAGAGAACCAACAGTGTCATCACCATGGCAAGGAAGTGGAGACAAGATTGTGGAAATCGATCTGTCACTCCTTGTCATCCGGCTTTGTGAACGCGCATTCCGACTCCTCAGCAGCAGCAGCAGCAGTAGCGACAAAGAAGATGCGAAACAGATCTGTGTCATTGGGAGTTCCATTGCGGAAGAAGTCTGTGCAAGCTGCTGCTGCTGCTGCAGGACATCACGGTGATGAACAAACACCTCTGCAATTGATGCGAGCTTCTGTCGTCGAGCTTGATCCGCTTTCCAAGGTAAAGAAGTCCTGCAATTTGTCGTCTCTTGTGAGGAAGGACATTCTTCGTCTCTGGTTGAAGATGAAGGTTTTGTGCAGGGTGTAGATGATGCGACGCTGAGGAGATTCTTAGTGGCGAGGTCTATGAAGGTGGACAAAGCGACTACAATGTTTGTGGAGCACCAGAGATGGCGACGTTCCTTGTTCTTCTTCACAGTTCCTGCTGGAGGAGGAGGCGGCGGCTACATTCCGGAGGCGCAAGTGAAGAAAGAGTTGGAGACTGGGAAGGTGATGAGGGCGGGCTATGGTAAACAAGGGCATCCAGTCGCAGTGGGCTTCGGTGCAAAGCACGATGTCTTAAATCGTGATGTGGAAGAGTTCAAACGTGAGTGAGTGAGAGTTTTGTTCTTCCTCTTCTGCATTCCTTTGCCAAACTCTTTCTCAAACAGACTCACACTTCCTCTATAACTTCTCTTCAACAGACTCTTCAATCTGGAAACAACAGGGGTTTTGATAGTGTTGTGCTGTTGTTTGATGATGGATCTGGTCTTACTTGGCTTCATGTATGCTATGGGCTGTGGCTGACAGGATTCACAGTCTATGTCTTTGACAAGCTCATAGCCAGGTAGACTTTTTTCTTGAGCTTTTGGTTCACTCCCATTCTCTTAATGGGATTTTCTTCTTTGCTGTGAATTCTCTAGTGATGATGATGAGCCTGAGATGAGGTGGTAATGCAAATGTTCTTCATGTGGCGGAGATGGCTACTGGAGAAGAACAGAGTGTTTAGTTTGAAATGATGTTTGAAACAGGAACTCAATGAGTAGATTATTACAGAAGGCTTCTACTGGCTATGTCTGATTTGATGAAAGAAGAAGGATTTGCTTTGAAGCTGCCACCCAAGTATCACACAATTGAATGTGAATGAGATGGCGGCAGCATGCCTCCAGGAACAGAGAAGTTCATGTTCATTCTGGACTTGCAAGGAGTGAGCTATCGCAACATGGACCCTGTTGCCATGCGTACCAATCTTGATTTCTTACAGGTATACAGCTCCCGGTAGTAATCTGTGTTTTATCAAATACAGGGTCTTTTCCCCCCTTATTCATTACATCAATGGTCTTGAAATTGTGGAAGACAATGCTTGGCCCCTATCTATTTTCACCGATTCTCTGCCATTTGTTGGCACTTTGCCTGATGTGTTGTCCTAAGCAAGGTGAAGAATGAAGGCATTCACTATCACTCTGAGCATTCCCCAATGTATTGACTCTGCTCCACCTTGTGGTATTAGGCCCAGCTTTGCTAACATTCAGTGTCATCAGCCTTGTACAAGGTGGGACTTGTGTGATTATAAGGCCTTGACATTGAAGTGGGAACCTTGTGGGTGGCCAGGCTTATTACCCGGAGAGGCTAGCCAAAGCATTTGTCGTGCATGTGCCCACCATCTTCTGGGGAGTGTGGCATATGCTATCTCCTTTCATTGACAAAGTCACAAGGGGAAAGGTTGGCTTTCTATTCATGCCAGACAAGCAAATCTTCAGTGCAGAGCTTTGGATCTAATGATCAGAATTGCATATGATTGTTGTTGATTTGAAGACTAGGAATTAAGTTCCTGCATACAAAATATGTATCTCTAGTTACTTCCTTCACCACTGGAAGGGCATAGAAATGAAAATAGATGCAATTGTATCATAGGGTTTATCTAATTTTGTAACTCCAGAGTGCCCCACACACTATACTCATCCTATTGTTGCAAGGCCTAAAAGTGGTCTGGTGTAAAGGAAATGTATCATATGTAGCTGATCTTGGTGACCTATGTATCAATTTACTGGTGACAAAGAGGACTTAAGTCGAATATTGTTATGTCTGTCAGTGAAAGACTGCCATCACTGTGAACATGTGTGTGCAGATACTATTTGTGGAGGACAAAGCCCTTGAGATGACATTGATGGAGTACATTGACAAGGAACAGCTGCCAAGTTTGTTAGGGGGTAGAGGTCATTTGCAATCCATGACAGATGTATCTCCAACCTACCAGTCACCACCACTTGCCATACCTGAATTCGGTACTGAAGCTGCTGCTATTTCATGAAGGTTCAACCTAACAGAACTCACAATGTGGGTTGCAGCAGCAAAAAGTTGAACACCAATTAGTTGAGTCTCTGCAGTAGAATGATTCTCTCATCCTGTATAGAACCTCATCATTCACCAGTCTGCATGAGGAGATTTATTTACATCATTGGACCAGCAGATTCCCTTGATCCACCATATAAGTCCAGAAGGTCAGATGGAGGGATTGGCAAAGCTTGCAAACAATAAGGTTCTTCTCTTCAAAGGGGTTAAACCTTTTGTACAACCCAGAGTGCTGAATAAATTTCCTTTCAGTTTGACACAAGTAGAACAAGGACATGGATTTTAGGACATTCTAAACCTCTATGTTCAGAGTCTACAATTCTTGACAATGTCGTCAAGACATCATGCTCTTAAAGTTCTGTGTCTTACTTTTCTCTTTTGCCTTCCTACTTTCTCTTTTTCCTTCCTCTTTTCTTATCTTGGTCATTTCTTGCTTTTTTTTCTTTTGTGCTCTCTTTTTCTTTCCCCTTTTCTCTTTCTTTTCTCTTTCAGTTTTTCTTTCTCTATCTTTCTTTTCATGTTCATCTGTGTTCTTGGGTTTTTTGGTCTTCTCCTTCTCTTTTGGGTTCCGTTGAGTTAGTAGTCAGCATCATTGCTGTAATTTCCCTGTTACTGACAGTCTTGTGACAGAAACTCAGTACATGGGTTAATATTCGACATGGACCTCCACCGGCTGCCAGGAGCTGATATAGGTTGCAGGACTTCTCAATCTGCAATTGTGAGCCATAGGATGGGTGATTATGCTTTCACACCAACTATCTTTCCAGTCAATGGCTTCTCATCAATATTGAGGTACCCTACTCACCCACAACTCACAGACAACAGAATGCTCAAACAGGAGAGAGAGATTTTTGCTGTTGAGCTCGTCATCTTGTCCAATACAGTAGTGCTGTCATCTTCAACCTGTCTTCCAGCCCAGGTTCACAAAAGTAGAAATTGGAGCCCACTGTCTAGTATATTGCAGAGTGACAATGAAGCAGCAACACATGCAACTCTGTGAGACAATCAAGGTGCATGCTGACACTTTTTGTCAAAACATTCCAGGTTGATGGTGCAAGGTTTGAGAACAGGATATACAAGCTGCATGATCATTGATATTGCTCCAACAATTAGGGTTTGATATCCTGTTTTTGAAGCAAAAGTAAAGAGATCAAACCTGCAGATCACAAAATTTTGCGAGGCATTGTCAAGGCTGACATACTGCACATTGTGTTGGTATGTGGCCTGTTTGTAACCAAGTACATTGCCACTGCAAATGTTGATGGACATTTTTTCTGCTTCCTGTGCTCAAAACAAGAATCTGACCACCTGACTGAACCAGTTGACCAATGTCCTTTCTGTGACCATGTTTCTCTCTCTGCTGTAACCTTGACCTTCAAACATAAGCAAGGATTCAAGTTGAATTTGCAGATGGTTTAAACATGTACTGTCCAGTAAATGGAAAGAGTTTGCTGAATGTTTACCATGCAGCTCTGGAAAAACCTGCCAGATAACGTGAATGGCTGCAAACCTTGGATCTAGGGCAGCATTTGAGCACACAAAGATCAATTCAGGTATTGTGATCCTACTTTCAAGGATTGAAGTGCTTGGAATCTTGAGTGCACAACATACCTGCCCCATCCAGCTTCAATGGTGTTGAGAAGACTGTTGCTGGTGTCGGATACACCGGACTGCTATTCAGAAACCAAAGCTGGGCCAGGCTGAAATCATGATTATGGACAAGCAGCTTACAAATTGATGATGACTTCAGTCCCCCTTGTACAATGAATGGTTAGTAAATGTGTTGCTGTGTATGCATGTCACAGACAGCCAGTGGCCCCATGCACCACCATGAATTGGTAATTCTGTACCTGTCTTTTCTTCTGCAATTGTCAGCTTTTGGCTTCTGAGATTAATAGGATTTATGTGCAATAATAGGGATTTATGTGCAATGAAGTGCACAATTGTATGGTAAATGGAAAATGGTAACCTAGGTTGCAACCAAACATATACTGCCTCAAGGACAACTTCCTTGTTTGCAGATCGCATGCTAACATACTGGGCAAAAACAGTCCTAAGAATCTCCAAGCACAGTAACCAATTCACTTTTCTTTCAAGTTGAAGTGCCATCCATCACCACCACATCTTAAATCCTCCCTCCATTGCCAACTTCTCATCCACAGAACTCCTTTCAGAGTCCTATCTGAAGCCCAAACTCTCAGATTCCACATCATACTTAGGCCCTTTTCACACCATTTCTGGCCACACTCTGGCTCAGAGAACAAGTTTGCTGCGTGCAAATGTTTGCACAATAACAAAACTATTGATCTCAAGCAACACTGACTAGCCCATCATCCTTTAACTTATAGGAAACTTTAGTTGTCCCTTTCCTGACACGGATTTGTGTAACCTGCATGCCACACAACCAAAACCATCAGTTACATCTGAGCGCAAACTCAACCTTCTAAACAGCAACAAGCTTTTACTGTGCAGTTCTTGAGATCTTGCAGCATTCAACAGAACAATTCATAAATATCAAGTTGGATTGGACAATTTTCCAGTTTCAAGATGCCATAGCCCAGGCATCTAAAAATGCTCACTGGTTCAAACTTAGCCACTTCAATCATCAGCATTTCACAGAAAAGCAGATCAAGAGACTCAAAAAAGGATCCATCTATCTGGAGACACATTGATTGTGAAGAATGGGAGAAGTGGTGAGAAACTTACATTGATATGCCCAATCTGCTTGATATCATATACATGGGTTCCACCACATGGGCCACCTGGATTGTCTCCCAGACTCACCACCCGAGGACAGCTCTCCTGCAACCCAATTCCCCATTGGTTGATCATGGTGGACTACAATCTCTACTCAAGCCTAACATAATTTGAATGATCCAATAATAATGCAAACTCAAACATGTCCATACAGCCATTTGCTAATCCGTTTTTACATTTCCATTCATCTGGCATGTCCAGGTTTCAAACCTTTGGTATGTAATCAGGAAGAACACCCCCACACAACGCTGCAGCTTCTAAGTATGGCTTAACCACTGCAGACACCTGAAAAGTTTCAGTACCACGTTCTGTCAGCTTCTCTGTCAAACAACATTTAGGACTCTGCTCCACTGTTACAAATAGGTACTTGGTTCTGCTAAACTAGGCACAGCACATTGTGTATCCAAGAACCCTAACCTCTGCACTTCCTATTGGAGAAAGCAAACTTGTCAAACAGTTATATATATTAGGTCCCTTTGTGCTGACACATTGTGTAACTCCGAGTTGAGGTCAGGAATTTGGATATTTATAACCAGACCGATCCCACTTGAAACAAGCACAATTAATCTTGATTAATACTTCAAATGCCCTGAGCTTAACCTTGTTCATCATATGACTACAAAACTTCAGAAGTACAAGAACTTTGAAAGGATTACATAGTCAATGTGAGAAAAATTTGGAGGAAAAATGAAAAAGTATACCTGACCTCCAGCTGACACTAAGCGGTTAGCCTCTGCTTCCAAAGCAGCACGCAGTTTTTCAATATCTGGAGCTGGAATGGTTCCCTTATATTCCACAAATGGTCTGGAGAACCCACTTTTTGTTTAGCCATACCAAACAAGAGAAACAAAGTGACCAGACAAAACCTGTTCTGGCAATACCAACTGGCAAAATACAGGATAGAACCCATCACAGCAACAAATATCACTCCTGCAAATTGTATCCCAAAAAAAACATTTAACAAGGTATAGAGCAAAAAATTCTACCCATCAGGAAAGTGATGACCTTTTCCAGGTTCAAAAGAGGTCAACCCCACATTGCTCATGCACGCATCCAGCAAGTGGCCAGCTGTATGCAATCTGCCATGATCCACCCATCCAATTGTGGTATTTCACTTTCCCAACTGCTGGTGCAACCATAATAGAGAAGAGTGAAACCTCTGTCTCCACTCTACTTAATCCAAGACAAAAATTGCAGATTACAGCATCTTGGAGCTGAACCCCAAAAACCATTGGATCACTGCTGCCACTCTCACTTTTATCTTTGGATTCACCTGGTTGTATTACTTACTGCAAAGTGATTAAAATCCTTTTCAACATATTCACTTCGACATAATACATTTGCACTAACCTGGAATTGAATGAGCGGCGCTCACCATCTATAACCATTGTGACATCCTCCCCTTTCTGAAATGCTGATGTGGCCTCCTCCCCCTCAGCCACTTCATAATACCCATAATGGTAAACCTGCCATCCCACACACCTTCTGTCCTGAAGAAAATATTATGCAAGGGGGGGTGGGGGGGGGGGAGGATAAACATGTGAAGG
>Ga0209208_10009888_pt1 | contig 12475 bp, 10 predicted proteins | sample S1TSphfallax_3_FD_187694 | JGI IMG/M metagenome (GOLD analysis project Ga0209208, IMG submission 187694) | Host-associated microbial communities from peat moss isolated from Minnesota, USA - S1T2_Fd - Sphagnum fallax MG (SPAdes) (version 2) | ecosystem: Host-associated > Plants > Peat moss >...
CACCTTGTCATAACATTCTTTACCCGCGAATGTTTACCAAATTACACTGTTTACCAATTAAAATTCTATAAAATTCTTTAAAATTCTTGCTTCTTTGGGCTTCCATAACATTCTCGCACCAAGAATGTCATAACTATGATCTTGAGGGGATGATGCATAAATATAATAGCCAATAAGGCCATGACAATGTGGTAGATCGTAGGAGGGGGGCTTTTTGGCAATTTGAATAGTTTAGGAGCCAAACACAACATTGAAAGATGAGTGCTTGAATTGACAACTCAGAATAGTACTCCTACCTACACCAAAGTTACATTGTGATTCAACAAACGATGAACTTCATCACAATTCCAAGTTGGAAAATGGATGAAACTTTCAAACTAGCCACAAAACATGACATGTTATAAAACATAGTACCTAGGAAAACTATATGTTTTTAAATATAAAACCTGGGAAATGGATGCCCTGTAAACATGACATGCTATAAAACACATGTGTTTATAGTGCATCCATTTCCTTTGCCAATTTAATGAACTAAAAATCATTTTTACAAAATCGAAACAAGTACAAGCTAATAAGTTCCCTATTGTAATTTCATATTGCTTTTTGTTTGGATTTTGACCCGACAAAATCTTATAAATTTGTCCATATCCAGGAGGGGGAACCTCCAATGGTGAATTTATAATTGCTTTAAGAAGTTGACCAAACTCCCACCAATTATAATGTAAATTTGACATTTTAAATGGCATTGTACAACAAATAACCTTACCATTACGTGATGTTGGCCACGACATTTCATCCATTGGCCTGTTTATAAAAATGGAGCTTTCCCCTTCAAATAAGCTTCGAGGAAATATTGGTTGTCGTTTATTCATAACAAATCTCACTTCCTTAAAAGTTGATTTCATCTTGGGTGAGATTGGTTTCAGCTTTCAAAGGCCAAATTTCCCAATCAGCTAGTTTATCTAATGCATACTTGCACTTCATACTGCCAACGTAATGATTCATGTCATCTTCACATAACCAAAACTTGTGCAACTTTAAAAGTGCCCAAGGAACTAAGACCACAACCTTGAGTAAGTCAAGGTAAGGACACCAATAGAGGTTGGCTCGGTAATTATCCTTATAGCACATGAATGCTTGGTGGATTTTTGCAAAAAGGAACATTGAACATGTGATGAAGGGGGCAACTCTCTATATGCCAAACTCCATTTCCACATGGAGCCTCAAGGACCTCAACATCTTTTTCAATTTGATCGATAATAGGTTCTTCAATGTTCACACTTGAATTGGCGATTGTATGGTTTACACAAAAATGAGACAAATTCACATGGTCATGCCTATGTGAATTTTCCCTTTTGTGGGGGCTAGGTTTGCCTTTCATTCACAAGAACCAAAGATCTCCTCACTTTGCATATGTGCAATTCTAACTATGCAAGCCAAACCCATGGAATATTTCAAAACTATGTCTATAAGTTGTTTCGGATCTCCAAATTGGGTTACTTTGCAAAAGCAACTCACTTTTATCAAGCCCTTGACATGGTCAACCACCCTACTTAAAATGAGAATATAGTGTTAATTGTTTGAAATCTTGAACACAACCATTTGATATCACATCATACAAGCAGGTTTTCCTTTTCCCAAACTATTGAAGCCATACATTATGCACTATTTCTGAAAGGTTACACGTGGGCATGTCTATAACCTCTTTCAAAGAGAATTTTCGCAAGACAAAATAAATGTTTGTTATGTTATTTTTAAATGTCTTTTATTGTATATGTGAAATTGTCAAAAATATGGGATGAAAGAAGAAATGTATGGGAGGGTTGAAAACATTACATGTATCATAAATCCTCTCCATTGCTTCACATGAAAGTGCCAAAAACTGAGCCAATTCTCCAACTCTTAAAGTCCAACTTCATCAGCTACCCCAAGGAATACCACCAACATCAAATTGTTACATACCGAACATCTACTTCTTCCAAAGAAATGGCATTTTTCTTTTCATAACACATTATCCTATGTTTTTTTTGCAACTCTGGCTTGATCTACTATTTTTCATGTCTATCCATAAATTGATTCTAGTGAAAAAAACAAGTTCATTCTTTATCAACCATCGGCCCACTTGCATCTCCACTACCATAGATAATTCAAACAACATTCCAACTGGCCTCAACACTACATGTGAGACGACTTTTTGTCCCTCTAATCCTAGTTCTATGAGGTGATTATACTCGGAAATACATATGCTACTGGTGAAAGAAAACAAATGCAAAGTGTATTTATAGATGTTAGTTACATTTGTAGTTGAAACCAAATAGTTTAACTCCTATGCATCATTTATCCTTTAGAATTGATAGATATATTTTTAAAGTTCAAACATTCCAAATCTTAAAATTTTATGTTAAATTGTCACCCATTTAAACCAACTTTTAAGGATTCGACACCACACTCAATTACACAACAAACCTCTAGTCACTTAAAATATTATTCTTATCACATACATTATCCAAATCTAGCTTGTTTTAGCTCATTAGAAAGCTAGTTACAAGGCGCATTTGCCTACCAAATTCCAAGCTTTGCACCTAAACCAGTAATAAGTTGTGCTACCAAGCCCGAAAGGGTTTTATGAAGGTAGGAAGTTCAACTTGGCTATAAACCTCTAGCTACTAAAATATTATTCCTATCACATACGTTATTCAAATCTAGCTTGCTTTAGTTCATTAGAAAGCTAACTACAAGGTGCACCTACCTATTAAATTATAAGTTCTGCACCAAACTAGTAAAAATTTGTATTACCAAACTCGAGAGGGTTTATGAAATTTTTCTAAGATTTCAAGCTCCCAACACTATCCTTTCTCATTTAATTTGCATTATTTCAAAAGTATTACAATTATCTAATCTATTCTCCTTCTTTCCACCATCTACTAAGACCAATCATTCTTCTCTTCCCAAGGAAAATTGTAGGAGCAAATATTCTCAAGATTCAAATAAAAAATTATGTTTGGAAAATAGAGCCCCAAATGATCCGAATTCGCCCTTAAAGAAGGAGAAGGAAGGAGGTGAAAGAAAATCCCAACTCTGTGGCCAATGGAAGGATTTAATGCTTGGTGGCCAATGGAAGGTTTCAATCCTTGATGACCAATGGAAGGTTCCAATGTTTAGTGCCCCTTAGAAGGAGAAGGAGAAGCACCTTTTCACTTCTTCTCACTTTCCCCCAAACAAATTTTACTTAAACCTTCATTTTTTCCATTGATTTTAAGGTTTTACTTTACCATGGTTCTAGGCCATTACTTATGCATTTATTTCCTTTTCCTTAACCTATAATTATAAACCACGCATCTCCATATAACAAGTCTTCCACACATTCATTGTCGATTTGATTTTGATTGAAGATTTTTTTTTCTTTCCTTGAAATTATGGTATCACGTGTGGCCATGTCTTATAGGCCTCATGTTGCATAAATGAATGAAAAATTGGCTTCAGAGTCATCTTTAGATTTGACATTGATGTAGCATCCTCGTGATGAAGATCCCAAACCACAAGAGGTGCACGCTCATCTTGAAATTGATCCCCCTCGAACTTGGTATTATCGCATTTTTCTGAATTCTCCCACCTTGTTGATTTTGTTGCAAGTCAGACCTCGCTTTTGGTGACGAACTTGAAATCGTATGTGAAAGTTGTTACAAGATTGAAGACACATCTATCTTTGCATGGTTTTCAATTCTCGGTGTTGGACACTATCATTGGTTACGCCATCCGATTCGTCGACTGCCTCCTAGTAGCAAGGCGGACTATCTAGTTAGCACCATTCAATGCATCCTAAATTTCCTACAATTATGAACTATCACTATGGCATAGCCCAAGACTCAACATGTAATTACAACTCCTCCTTGAGTTTATCCATAATTTAAATAAATGTTTCATTCATTATGAAACTCATGTTGCCATTGCCACCTTATCACATTATTTATTTAATTGTTAAGTTATCTTGAATTAATCTTATGTTCATAAGGCTTGAAATTTTTTTTATCTTTATTGGACCTTTCATTAAAACCCTTTTAATTATTTCATGAATCTCAAACATCTTTACTACTCATTAAATATTAGAACAAAACCAATGTTTTGTTTAACACCACGAATTTTGGTGTCTACTTCTACTTTCGACACTCTAGAGATTTTTAACCCTTAATTATGCAATTGAGGTTCTAAAATTATGGTTACTAGCTTTTTGTTGAAGAAAATAACTAACCCAACACCTTATTGACCAATATCGTATTTTGGAAAAAAAAACAACCGCTCACGCAACCATGCGCGTTCATCATTCTTTATTTTAATGTGAAGTTGCTAAAAACCCCTAATAACCTTACCACACTTGAAAATCCTTGATACAACTCTTAAAAATTAAGACTACCGCACATTGTTGTGTCAAATGATTCACAATTATGAAACTCATGTTGCTATTGTCACCCTATCACACTATTTATTTAATCGTTAAGTTGTCTCAAATTAATCTTATGCTTATAAGGTTTGAAGAATGTTCTATCTCCATTGGACCTTTCATTCACACCCCCATAACTGCTTCATGAATCTCAAACATCTTTGCTTACACGACTAACCACTAAATACCATAATAAGACCTATGTTTTACCAAACATTACAAATTTGGCATCTATTTCTAATCCCAACCTTTTAGAGATTTTTCACCCTTAGTTATGCAATTGAGGTTTTAAAACTATGATAACTAATTTTTGTTGAAAAAATAATTAACTCTACACCTCATTCATCTAATATCAAATTTTTAAAAAAAAAACCCCCATGCAACCATGTGCACTTATCATTCCTTATTCAAACATGAAGTTGCTAAAAACCCCTAATAGCCTTACCGCATTCAAATATCCCTGATGCAATTCTTAAAAATTGAAGCTACCACACATGGTTGTGTTGGTATGGCTCACATTACACTATGAAAAATCACGTCCGCCAAAACCATACTACCTTGCAACTAGAATTCAAAAAATAATTTATATAGAATTGTTATGCAACTATCCCTTGAGTATTACAACTATTGTGCAATTATCCCCTTAGAAATATGGTGTATTAATAAATAAATTGCCACGTCAAAAAAATCAGTTAGTTGTATTATATTGCAAGTGAGTTGAAAATGGGTCTTCTATATGATAATTTATATACATTGTACATACATATGTAATCAACCGTGTTTGATTTTTTTTAGAAGTTGCATTATAGTTGCATGTGACAACTATCTTAGATTTATTATAAATGTGTCACTAAAACAACAACTATGGTGCAACTAGTGTACAATGTACATACATGTGATCATGCCATGTGTCCACATTTCCACCACCCATTATGGAATATGTTTGCAACTAGTTTTTAATTATGATTCCCATTAATGTGATTAGTATGGCCACTAATGTGCCACTATTAAAATATTATTGTTCAACTATGTTATGATTATAATACAAATATTTATTACTTAATAAGGGTACATATTCATCAGTTATTTATATCTTCATTATATGCGTTTTGTTTTGAACGATTTAAAATGTTATGAGAACATTACCTCAAGTTCTAAAAATCAACTTTGAATTGCAAAGGAAAATGAGTAATGAAAAAATAACAAGAAAAATAACTTTTCAACTTATAAAACACATATTTTTTCTTTGGACCCCTCCTACTTTCAAACCTCATAACTTTCTTATTTTTTATTCATTATAAACGATTTAAAATGTTACAAGAGCGCCACATGAAGTTCTACAAATCATCTTTAAACTTTAACAACAACAGAGCAACATATAAGGAATTTTGTGGGTGTTTGGGAATCGACCTTTGTAGCATTTGGTGGTTTGTTTTTTTGAATTCTCGACCCCTTCTACTTTGAAGGGCCATAACTTTCTCAATTCTATTTTTTGTTTGACAATTTTTAATGCATTAGATGCACAAATAAAAGGGGTTCAAGTTTTATTTAAACACCAAAAACAATGGAACCCTTCCCTTTCGATTTGGTTTGCCATGAATGTTTAAGTGTTATAGTTGCAACTCAATTGCAACTAATGAACAACTAAATGATTTAACCCATATGTTTTATCTTTGAATCCCATGTTACAAATTATATAAAGAAGGTTTGTTCTCTTATGTTTTCACATTAAAATACATGTGCCATTTTGGGATGAACAAAAAAAAAACTTAACTCAAAGGCAAAACATAAAATAAAAAATAAAATTTCATGGCTATTCTTTAGTGCATTTAATCTTATGCTTTCCTACCTATTTACATACTTATGCAAGTAAATAGATCCTACTTGTTTACCTAGCTAGGTAGGTAAGACCTAGGTAAATACGTAGGTATGTAGGTTTTAGGAACTACCTATGTATGACCTATTTAACTACTAAAATAAGTATTTTTATTTTTATTTTTTCCAAAATATAATTGATATACCATGTGGCAATTTTTTTATTATGCCACATGTCACAATCTCAGACCGCCATTAATAATCATAATGGACGATGGAATCAATATTTCAAAAAATAAATTATGTCCAAAAATCTTCATAATGCCACGTGTCACAATTAATGACATCAGCATGACATCATGGGTGTAGTTATAATGGAGCTGAATGGTAGTTGAAAATGAGTTGTTTTGATTGAATTGCAATTGAATTACAATGAGTTACATCATATATATGGTGAGTTGCAACTTTGCAACTCATGCAACTTGTTTATTAGCATTCACGACCTATAAATATAGTGAATTGCAAGTGTTTTTTGCAACTCAAAAATTGAGTTACAAAGCCAATTACAAAATACCCCTTTTTTTCATAGTAATTATCGGGAATGAATCCTTTGAAATTTGGATTGGGAACACCATTATTGGCCATCACCTTGTTTAGGTTGCGCCACATTACACACTAAACCTCCATGTCTTCAAATTACATATCACATATCGTAATTGTCATGACTTTGTAATGGAAAGAATCATACACATACTAAGCAAGTGTCATCCAACCTTCAACACATTTTACATGATCAAACATGATCCAAGCAGTTTGGCAATTGCCCCCAGGTTGCATCCATTTAACTAAATCACAGCCATAGCCACTACCATTTCCATGCATAGACATCTTGAACAAAAACATTTTTTTTCCAATTTGTTGCCTTGGAAAACAATTATCATAAATGTAATAATAAACATTATTGGCTTTTAGAGCGAAAATGCTAGAAACATACCTTTTATTCCTTGGTTGATGCTTAAAGGAAACAACTAAATTTTCAACATTAAGAGAAGATAGAGCTAAAAACATGTCCATCATTTGGCAGAGCTTGTCACCTTTAAGGACTTATATTGGCCCTTGTCCATCCATGTTCAACAAGTGTTTTGGAAGGAAAGTTTTACTTGTAGCCAACCTAATAGCCGATGCAGTAGCCCCTAGTGTGCAAGATGTTTCCTCCATGACTAAGGATTTAACTTGCTCGAACACTTATCTTAACCTTCTGCCATTGGTGATCATGCAAACCAAAATGAATTATTGTTTGAGTCAAATTGTCCTACTTGTGCATGATGTAATACATGCGACTTGGACACAACTTCACACAAAAGGGGGCAATATTACAACTTTTGCAAAAAGGTGGACCAAATGTAAAACAATTTGCTTAAAGCTTGTGAACAACATCACCATTCCAAACTATTTCGTTTTTACATTTGTTAAGAAGAAAGAAATCACAAGCATCATTTCGGCATTGCACATGACCCAAGCAATGAGCTCTTTGAAATTTCAATTTGAAATTGTTCCTGATGTTAGTCATTTTAACCCTGTACCACACATGGCCATCATGTTTCCTATCCATTCTTTGCATCTAACCAAAATGATCGTTGGGACTAACAAAAGGGTTTGATGTGTTCAAACAACACATCACCACTAAATGTGGTCAGAATGAAAGGAACAATCTCAATATGAAAATGATCATAGTTCAAATCTCCCAACTTGGAATTGGCATGCGTAGCTAAGGACATTTTCCTAAGACAATCAATAACGTTCAACACATATGGCCCTACAACATAGGGAATTTTTGTATTAAAATATGGGGAATCAACAAAAGCAAAAGGGAAAAAACTCATCTACAACGAGGATTCAAATGGGCAGAAAGAAATTGCGAGTGTTCCATCCTCGTCACAAGAATCACATAAATCTATGAACGAAAATTGAAGATTGACACATTGGGTGAAAACCTCTTGCTTCATCTCCATAAGATGCAAGATGACATTGGCAACAAATGTCATAGTTTTTGGCATCACAATTATATTTTGAGAGCTTCTCAAAAGATTTTCCGTTATGACTTGAACCTTTTAGAACTTACCCTCCATTCTAAACCTAGGTCACCAATGACTAGAGCCTGAAAATAGATCTAATAGCATTGTTGTTGGCATCATATGCATCATCCTATGAGACATGAACAGTTCCTGAACAAAAATCAAACATTGCACATTTCTCTATGACATGTGAGATTCCAAACTTGTTAAAAGGTATAGTGAGCTCAACCTTACCCTTGGCATGAAAAGTAGCCATCCTTCAAAAGCAAAATTGGCGAAGTGAAGTGGAAACACTTTACAAAAGACAATGTTTTATAAGAAAACAGATGGCGATTGTCACATTATCAAGAAACCCATAGCAATAAGAAGAATGATCAATTGAGAACGAAAAAAATGTTCAAGGTAAAAGAAACTACATTATCAAGTTAAGATGGGAGATACCCAATTGATTTGAAAAATGATAGAAAAGAGGGGAAGACCATAAGATCAATTGTAGAGAAAAAAAAAGTAGGAAGAAGGGAGAAAAATAAACCCAAGGTAGCGATAAAACATTCGCAAAGTCCACCACAACTTGAGCAAGGAGGAAACAAAAATAAATAAATAAATAAATTGAGGAGGTCAAATATATTTATTATAGAACTGAGCCTGCCACAAGTGAAACAAGCCCCACAAAAAAAGAGAAAATGGGCCTAATGATGGAGAAGCAAAGACAAGGAAATGAAGTATCCAAGAAGACCATATTGGTGCCAAGGTTGGAAAAAACAAATAATGGATGTGAACATCATCGCAATGGAATAGTTATGAATGATAATGACAATTTTTAGACACCCTTGGATTTTATCATCCACAACAATTAGATATTTTTTAACAAACTTTGTGATCTAGGAGATTTGATCTAAGAAAAATTTAGGATCTTTTGGAATGAATAAATAAACATTATAAAAAAGTAAAAAACCTACAACCATGCAACTAAAAACTCTTGATAAATGTTCCTCATTCTCCCATCTTGATACGAATAGTTACTTATTCAAGGTCCAGTATATAGAAATACCCAAAAGAATGATAAAATTTGATTTGGGAGACCAATTTGCAACCATTACTATCGATGTTTGCACATTTACTAATGTCTTGCTGTTAAGGTGTAAACACTTGTTGTAAATTAGGGTGAATCCCTAAACTTACCCACAATTAATTTTAGCCTTGATTGTGGCGATACAATAAGCTTTAGTTTTGAAAAAGATGTGTTTTATGAATAGGATAGGAATAAATATTGTAGGTTCAAGTTTTTGGGAAATTAGGAACGATGTTAAGTATAGTCTTAGGACAAACCATAATAACTTTCTAACACAAGAAATGGATCCAAGGGAATAGTTACCAAAAAGGCCACTACTTGGAACCCTATTCAAAATCAAAGTGTCAATGAATGCAAAGCAAGTGATAATTGAAATCCAAAACCCTAAACCTAAATAAAAAATAGAAGGCGGTAGAAGAGATATAAAATATGGTGAAAAATGGAATAATAACAGAATGTGAGGAAAGAAAGGAATGTCAAAATTAGCAATAAACAAACACAAAATTTGATGATAGTTGACGCACTCCCAACTTCTTAAAGGACTCAAATGTGAGTCCAAGTGAAAGACAGTGGAAGAGGGAGGAGTCAGGATGCGCTCCCTAGGTCACAACACTTTGAGGGGTAGAGGGGCGTGTTGGAGCTCCGGGATGGGACTAGGAAGAGTTGACAAGCTTATTCACTCACACGGGCCTGTACATAACCCATACAAAGTGGTTAGTGCATAGTTGGAGCACCTTTGGTGCTGGGATGAGCCACGGGCAACACGGACACACAAGACTTACCACGGCCCGGACTTGGGGGAAGCCACCACCTTCCCCCTTATAGTATACTCTGGACCTCTCCACGGTCCCGTGGGATCCGGGGGACTAGCACTGGCAGTCGACGCGCAACATGGGCGACGTTCCCTTCTTCGGATACTCCTCCAAGAGAGGGTACCAGAATGCCAAGAAAAAACATCACTCCCCCAGCATCATCACCTTCATCCAGGACCTGGGTCTACACAACTCGACGGTTGCCCAGATCGTTGCCAGAATGTTGCACAATGCGCGTCCCCGCAAGGTTGGAGCGCTCACCTGGCTGACCCTCAACAACGGGCTGCCGGTGGGCACCTGGCTTCCGACCATGGGAATTTAGGCCCCCTGCAAAGGCTGCGACTAGGGGTTCCAAGAAACTGCCCGACATTGCCTCATGGAATGCACCCCGGCCCAAAAGGCCTGGAGTGCTTTCCTCAGTGTCTAGGGCGAATGGGAGGCGCCCAACTGCCTCTCCATTACCTGGCCCTTCATTCTTCTTGGGGAGTCCGTGTTCGAAGAAGAGGACGACCCCCCGGACCTTCATCGGTACCACCCGGGTGGCTTCTCCTACCGGAGACAACCCCTCGACATTCTTAGGAGCTTTCTGCTCTATTATCTCTGGTCCGAAAGATGCCGAAGGCATTTCGATGGCCAATATTCCCTTAAAAGGGTTTTGCTCCAGTCTTGGGAAGTTACAACGGAGGTGGGCATGGCCACCTGTAAGGCCATTAGATCTTCTAGCTAGGATAGGACTCAGGACAATCAGAATAACATTGAGCTTGCCTTTAAGGCTGAATGGCTTCATGGCCGCATCTTTGGGGAGGGCGAGGTTACCATTTCGTGGCGCTTGCTCCCCCCCTTGTATTTTCTCAATTTTTCTAATGATTGATGGGGCTGTTACCTCCCTCCCCGCAAGGGGTTCACCCTGGACCTCTCCACGGGGCCCACATCCAAATGGTTTTTCTTTCCCGGGAGTCCCGAAATCCCGCCAGCTGGGACTCCCGGGACTTTGGAGCCCCATAACTTTGCGATCAGACCTCGGATCGAAGTGTATTCTGAAGCAAAGTTGTAGCTCTCATCGAGAGCTTTCCAACGGTATGTGGCACGTCGTCTGCAGCTAAGTAAATCGGGTCGATTCCCGACTTTTTCTGGTCGGGAGTCAAACTGGCAGTTTGACTCCCGGCCCTTCTTTTGGCCATAACTTGTGTTTCAGATGTCTAAATGAGCAATGCGAGCCCATTTTAGACATCTACGTTCCAAGATCTTTCCAATGATATAAAGAGCGCCACAAGCCATTGAGTTTTGACCCTTCAAATCGGTCTCTGAAGTTTTGGGAGTCCACCGGGACTCCATCTCCCAAAGTGGGCTCACTCCCTCACACTCTCCTACACTCCCGGGAGTCTATGATGTGACTCCTGGGCTTCCTCTTGGCCCGCACCCTTGCAACCCCTTTGCCTTGGTCGCGAGCCCAAAGCTAGGGTTGCGACAATAGTTATCAGTGCAATAACTGTTAGTCTAAGATAATCATTAAATGGAGGGGAGTTATTATGGTACTTTAAAAAAAGGTACTGGAAATTTTGTTATCAAAGAATTCCTAGAAAGAATATTGACAAGTTAGTTATATTAGAAAAAAGATAGGCGTGTAATGCAGCAATAATGAAGATTTTAAATAAAATAAAATTGAAGATATGATTATCAAAGACCAAGTTCATAAAACACATTGAATCTTTTTGTTTCAAAATTAAGTCATGGCCATAGTAGAAGTTTAGAGACACGCGCTAAAACCTTAATTAGCTAATGACTGACAATATAAGAAGAAAAAAAAGAGGTTTCAATCAATTGTTTTTCAGATGTAGAAAGTAAGTTTAACCAACAAACAAGTTTTCTAGAAGTCGAGAAGGCGTAGAAGGCATCATTAGACACACAAAAAAGGTGGGACAAAGAACATCTACAATGGCAAAGATGATTAGAGGAAGCATGATGAAGATCCCAAGAGTTCAAGTGAATTCCTTTTCAATGGTGGAAAATGTTTGGAAATATGATTCAATTAGCACCAAATTGTTTTAGTTGTAAATGCCTAAAATTCTTTCACATTTTTCTCGGATTCTTGAAACAAAAAAACTTAGACTTGGAGTGTTAAACACATAGTTATGACATTCTTGGTGCGAGAATGTTATGGAAGCCCAAAGAAGCAAGAATTTTAAAGAATTTTATAGAATTTTAATTGGTAAACAGTGTAATTTGGTAAACATTCGCGGGTAAAGAATGTTATGACAAGGTG
>Ga0209208_10009889_pt1 | contig 12473 bp, 14 predicted proteins | sample S1TSphfallax_3_FD_187694 | JGI IMG/M metagenome (GOLD analysis project Ga0209208, IMG submission 187694) | Host-associated microbial communities from peat moss isolated from Minnesota, USA - S1T2_Fd - Sphagnum fallax MG (SPAdes) (version 2) | ecosystem: Host-associated > Plants > Peat moss >...
TTTGTGACATGGTGATTTAATGAAAAAATTCTCAAGAAAATATTTTATAAAAATTAATCTTTTTTTTTTGGGAATGGAAAATTTTCATCACAAAAATTTAACAAAAAGAACAAAAAACATTTTTTTTAAACTGAACATTTAATACATCAAACCAAAAAAAGAAAAAGAATCAAATTTAAATTTTTTGCATGTCTAATTATTTTTTTATGTACATGATTAAAAAGTTGATGTTTAACAAATAATAATAATATATTTGAGTGAAAATGAAAATAATGGTTAAATAGTGGAGAAAATTTTAAGGTTTATGTATTAATACTTTAAAATATAGGTTGAAATATTCAAGGTTCGGGTGTAAGCATGAGGTGCATTACTAAAATTTGTAAGATGTTAAAGATATTGATGTCTTGTTCATTATTAGACCATAATCTAACTACTAAAACATGGCTCATGAATATCCATGGTTAATGGTAGATTTCTATCATAGTCAATAATTATTGAAAGTCAATAATTAAAATTCATAAAATGCCAAGGGTATTGATGTCTTGTTCATTATTAGACCATATTTACTCGCCAAACCATGGATTTGATTATTTATTGATAAGTTGGAATCTACCATAATCAAAATTATTTAAAATCTATACAGAGTAGAAAAAGGTTTAGGGTTAGGTTTAAAATAGGTTTAGGGTTTAGTTAGGTCTTTTGTCCCATATAAATATAACACTATATATTTGTTGTCTTTTTTTTCATAGCAAGAACAATGTGCTTGGTTTAAGCTTTCACCATTTGTTGACTATTTTTTTGCTTCTTTTGCAAGTGTGTGATTTTACAAGTGTATGTTTTGCCAAGTGTGTTTTTGCAATTTTTAGTTTTGTCAAATGTTATTTCATTTGTCTATTGTCAAATAAGTTTTTTATTTTATTTTATTGCACAATGGTTGTTGTTATAGTGAAAGAAACTAAAGTAGTTGTTGTGATGAGTGTTTTGGATTTTGGAATTAGAGATGTTACATTTGAGGCAAAGGTGTTCCATGGGTCTAGCACCTTTGATCGAATTGCAAATATGAGCATGGAAAATCCAGGCTATGCATATTTTCATTGGGATTTGTTGGATAGGGTAGCTTTGGCCACAATCACCTTGAAGGTGAAATTGCTTCATACAAAGATGCATGAGCAACATTTGCAGAAAAACATGTTTGGGAGGGTTGAAAATTTTAGCATTGAGTTAAAGTCTAAAAGGGGTTTTGAAAAAAAAGATATACATGTTGTCATTACAATTGAGTCAACAACCATTGTGTCATCAAATCTTGCATTCCAACTTGAGTAAATTCCCATGTTTTTCCACATGGATTCGATTAGAGTATTCCAAAATTCTATTTAAAGTTGGAGGTCTGCAACCATTGTTGTCATTGTCATTGGTATAAAGGGAGTAGGGGATAACAAAACAGAAAAATAATTGTTGATTGTAAATGGAGAAGGTGAACTTGACCAATACATTTTTGCTCTTGGTAACAATTTCAAAACATAATATGATCAAATTCTTGAGGTGTACAATGGAGGCCAATGTGTTATGTTAATGATAAAAAATGTGATAACAACATCAAAAGGAAATTGATATCTCAAGGCACATTATTACACAATTTTAACATAGGTTGTTGTCGAAACAACTTGAGTTCACCTTCTTCATTTACACAACAAATTATCAAGTGTTCAAAAAACATTGCGAGAGGTTAACCTCTTTCCTATCCTTTGCTTAATGTAATGTTTCTTTCAAATCTACATGAAAAATATCAAACAAAACCAAATGTTCATTTCATGGTCAACTATATTCGAAAAGATCATGACAAATAAAAGAATAATGTAAAAATAAATAAAATTTCGAAGCTTTGGAGTTGAATGTTGAGGAAAATTGGGTGCTTGTTCCATTTCCATTTTCCTTAGGAGAATCAAGTGCTTGCTCGATTCATTTTTTCTTAAAGGAACACGAAAATCGGGTGGTCACCCAATTTTCCTTTACCTAAATGAACATGAAAATTAGGGTGCCCCTCGACTTTCTTCCCTAAATGAACAAGAGAATCAAGTGGCCGTTTGATTATCCTCTTCTTAAAAGAACATGACAATCAAGTGGTCACCTAATTTTCCCTTACCAAAAAAATTTTCAAAGGTTTTTTTCTTAGGCAATGAGGAAAATCAAGTGGCCGTCCAATTCTCTTCTTCTTAAAGGAACTTGATAATCAGGTGGTAACCCAACTTTCCTTTACCCTAAACCCTTACCCAAAAAAAAATTCAAAGTTTTTTTCTCTATGGAATGAAATAATCGAATGGCTGCCCGATTCTCCTCTTCTTAAAAAAATTTGAGAATCGAACACCTATTTGATTTTCCTCTACAAAAGAAAACTCAAGTTTTATTTTATTTTATTTGTATATTTAAAATTTTCCTTAGGAAGTTAGGAGAATTGAATGCCCATTCAATTTTCCTCTACAAATTTTTTTTCAATGTTTTCTTTTGTTTTTTGTGCTTGGGCATTAAGGAAAATCAAGTGCCACTCGATTCTAATGAAAAAAAACCCAACCATTTGATTATTTTCTCATTGAGGAAAGGAGAACTAGGTAGCCACATCATGTTTTCTACTAAAGTGGTATGTAGAAAGTAAAACTGCATTGAAATGACTTTTTCTTACTAAAATTCTCTTAAAAACAAAAACCAACCTTTGATTGCATACTAGACATAAGGTACAATGTTGTTACTAAGAGTGAAAAAGTTGTCGTTATATAATCCATTGGAATTACTCTTTGGGAAAGAATATGGGATAAAATGTTTAGAGTATGCTTGGTTAAAGAAGAACATATTATATATTTAATATGGTAAGGTAGACAAGTATGTGAAAAACCTTTGTAAATAAAGTTTTATAACTTTCTCTACATTAGTCCATTGCTTTTGAACATTGAAAATATTTTGTAACTCTTTTTTGGCACATCTAATGTCACAAAAATCATTGGAATTAGTTTTTAAATGAAGAAGGTATGGCTTTTGGAAGTGAACGGTTTAATGTTTAAACAAAAAATAACATTTTTGAAAAAAAAGTTTAAGATGTATGTATGTTGGTCTAATTTTTTTGCATTTCAAATAGTATTTTTAGAATTTCAAATTTCACACCCATAGCTTTAAAAACATTCAACACGAATAGGAAATGAAAAAGATATATGGTTTGAAAGAAGGGGTTATAATTTTTTTTCATGCTTGAATCACCTTTTCTTCTTGTCATTTTTTTTCTTGTTACAAATTTTTTATCTCACTCTTTGTCTTTTCTTTAGGTATTAAATTTTTTAATTATTACATTTCCACAACATCTTTTATTATGCACTTCTTATGCATTTCATTTTTTTTGTTTACATATTATGTGTATGTGTGTACATGATTTTCTTTCTTTCTTTGTTGATGCACCTATTTTCACATTCACCTTTTGTTCATGTTCATTTACCTTTTTGTTTTAACAATTTTTTTGTCAAAGTGATCGGGGTGTTGTCCATAGCTAGCTTGATTATGCCTCCATTTCAAAAAGTATGTGGAAATTGTCATATAGCGGATGTCATCATTTCTCCAATGGGTAATGTTCATTGTAATGCTCGTCATTCAAAATCAACAATTCAAAAATCGGGTTTTCTTCGTGATTCCATTGCAACCAATGATGAACATGTGTTATTGATTACTGGAGGCAAATGGCTTGAAGCAATTGTGCATATGACGGAATCTAAATTCTTGGATTTGCTTCATTCGAAATAAGTTCAACTCTTCATTTCAATTCACATTCATGGTAAATTTCAATTATTGCCCACATTTGCCTTTGTTGGGTTTCAAGAAGACATCTAACAATTTATCCCACATGGGGAAACTAGTTTGAAGTGCAAAGGTCTAGTTGTTCCTTTGGCAATTATTCATAGTGACAATGTTCAATGTAATGTGAAATGCAAGCTTGATTTTGATGAATTGAAGTCAATTTCTAAACAAAAACCTCTTTAAAAATTAAATTTTTATGTGACCTTTCTATAATTACCTTTAGTATATGAATATTCCATATATGTGGAAATTCCTTATATCAAAATTTTGGTTTAAATAATCTTTATTATATAATCATTTTTCATAATTTTTTTCCTAGAGAAAAATGAAAGTTTTCATACATTGATTTTACATCAAGTGCCCAACAATTTAAATACAGTATTTTTGTATTTGAAACAATTTTTTAATTAAATTAGTTTTTCAATACAAGCAGTTTTTTCAATGAATTTTTTTTTTTCAACATAAAAGATTTTTTAATGAAAATATTTTTTAATATATTTTTTTCAATCAAGTAATTTTCCAATGCAAGCAATTTTCCAATGATTGTTTTTTTTAGTGTAGTAAAAAAATTTACACTAATTTTTTTCTAATTTTTTTCTTTCAATGCAAGTAAATTTTTCATGTAAATTAATTTTCAATTAATTTTTTTCCCATTTAAAAAAAATTTCCAATATAAAAAGTTTTTTAATGCAAAGAATTTCCCCAAAAAACTTAAATATTTTTTAATGAATCATTGATCTTGTTTTTTAAAATGTGTTTATATAGGACCATGATTTTTTAATATATAAATATCCATTAAATTAAAGTTCATAATAATGGAAACACCTTTATTAAATCTTATTGATTCATCATTTGAACATGTATTGCATTCATATGGCCCATCATCTAGTTTCAACATACAAATATGAAACATGCAATTATCTTTTTGATTCTATATCTTATTATTGGATAACCATTTATCATCTCTTCAATTGAAAAAAAATAACATGGCACATTTAAGTCAATGTTTATTATTGAATATAGAAAAAAACCAAGAATGTCATATTCGAAAATTGGGCCAAAACAAGATACAAGGACCCACAAAAGGGTATTAGATGCAAAATTTTGTCATTAAAAACTAAAGATTTTATTATTATTATTATTTTTTCCATTTGAAACCATGGAAATCATGGCACAATATTATTTTTTAAGACACATGATTGTCAAAAAATTCAAATTAAAAATCCATTTGATCCAATGTTAAGTTTTGGTTTAATTAAGCATTTTTGAAAATGAAAATTTCTATCATTAAAAAAGAACATTTTAACAAAGGACTTTCAAAGAACTCATATAATAGAATTAAGTTGATGGTAAAAAATATGAAATGATAATAACCTATTAAACACATTAAAAAAATTCACAATTTCAAAAATGTGGAATTCTAAAACTTTGAAAATTCAATGTATGTAGATTTGAAAAATTTGAATTTCAAAACTTCAAGAGTGCTTTACCACATATAAATGGGTATAGTGTACGTGATGTATTAAAAAAAATTGTAAATTAAATACATTAAATTAAATTTTATTTTATTTTTTTGGGTATGATTTCAAATTATCATCAATTTTCAAGGTGAAACATAAAACCTACAAGGAATCTAGAAATTTTTACAAATTCATATTATTACAAAATGATTAAGATTTTTTTTTTACTTATTGGGGAAATTATAATCATTTTTCATAACAAGTTGCAAAAAATTCATTTGTATAAAAAAATATTTTGGGGAAAAAAAACATGCAAAACTATTGTAAAATAACGCTTGTGGCTCCTTGTATTTCGTTTTGACCCAATTAAATCCAAGTTTTTTGTGGGATTTGCATCAAGGCATGCTCACAAATGAACATCAATATGTGACAAAAATGACATTAAGTGTTAGTATGGGAGGTTTGTGGAGAAATTTCAATACAATATTTTGGATAACTAAATATCTACAAAGGCCAATTTACATTTGGAATAAAGTATCAAAATGCATTATGTCTCGATGTGGCATGGAATTTCAATCTATCCCTTTAAATATAATGTATAGTTTTCAACATTTTAAATCAATTCAATATGTTAATGGTTTAATTAACTCTTTATTTACTTTCAAATTAATGATCCCAAAGTTACCATACATTTTAAATGATTTTTCATTTCTTTTGGAATTAATACTACAACAACCTCCTATTTAATTATCGCAACTAATTACACATTTTTATTGGAATGAAAATTTTGATTTTACATTAATGGACATTTTGAAAGATAATTGGGATTCACCATTGGAGTATGTTGTTTCATTGTTCAACAATTCTTGTAATACAATTTTTAAAAAAAAAAATTAGAAATCGTATTCAATATTTACAAATATTTTTGAAAAACAACACAAATGTTCCTATTAATGAAATTTTGTTTAATCTATTCACTTCAATTTCCCTTACCAAAGTTTTAAAAGATCCCAAAATTCAAATGGAACGTTCCCATTTGATTGTTGAACTTAATGTAACACCACATATATATATATATTGATTGGGCACATTATGACAATAATATTTTTGAATTATTGGAGGTTTGTCCAAATCTAATTTATTACGCAAAAACATCCAAATTTATCAACATGTTTTTCAAATTATTAAAAGAACCATATCACAAATTATGAATCATGATAAATAGATATATACTTAAAAAATCACAAGAATATTTCATAAATCACAAAGTTCAATTGTCATATGTTTGATGAACTCTAGAATAAATTAAACAATCAATTCCCAATAGCAACTTTTTGCAAAACATGATGTTAAATCAAATAAAATAGAACATAATGTTAATATAAAGGAAAATACACATAATTCAATATACATTGACAATTATAATAAAAAAATTCAAGGTGTTTTTAGAATTCCATGTTTTAGTTGTAAAAGGTTATGTTTTAAAAAATAACTTATATGTTTTTCAAATCAGTTGTCAAAACAATTTTCTATATATTTTCCAAGTCAAATAAAACCTAGTTCAACATCATACATATGTACAAGTTGTTTACAAAATATTAGTGAAAATAAACCACCCTTATATCAAGTACTAAATAAAATTTCTAGAAACAAAATCATTCATTAACATCCAAAAATTAACACAATTAGAAGAACCATGTCTTGTTTTTGTTCAAATTTATAAACTCCAAGGGTATGAGCAATATAAGATGCATGGTAGTGTTATTAATGTCCCTACAAATGTGGATCAAACTCAATCAATACTACCACATTTACCGTATGATGGTGTAACAATAGGTGTGTAACTTAAACAACGTATTGAATACAAATCACCTTATATGTCAAATAATGTTCGTCCAAATATGGTGATAGTTGTTTTATGAGATTTAATTGAAACACCATTATACAAAGATTTTAATGTTACCATTCATCATCAATGGGAAAATTTGTTTGCTTTGCATGTGAATTTAGAATTTCGAATTCCTACTTAAAATAATGCATCATATGATAACTTTGATTTCGATAATGAAAAGATACATTGTACACCAATATATTCAATGATACATAATTTTTTAGATGCTCCAAAAATAATGGATTATGAAAATACTATATATTCTATTGCCCCAAGTCAAAATTTTCAGCCTTTAGATTTATTTAAAAATAAACATTCAAAAAAAATAAAATTTCCAACATTATTTTATGGGCAACCTTGACAATTTTTTGAAGGTTATTCATATCAACAAATAGCTCAATGATAATCACTTCATAAATTTGGGATTTTTCAACAAATATTTTTAACCTTTTTTTTTAAAGCTACTAAAGTTTCCATCCAAAAAATCATAAGTTTTGGTTGATTGCAAATACGAAAAGGAAAATTATGTGGTAGAATTTTTTTAACTTATCAAGTAAGCAAATTTAAATACTATCTTCAAATCATACTTAGGTTATCGTGATTTGGAAGGTTTGCGTAATTCATTTGATTATTTTGAAAGGTTATAAAAAACTTTATTGCAATAATTTGACAATCCGGTCTTCTAACATTTTTTATCACTTTTACATATACTAAAAGATTATAAGATCTTCTAATTAAAGCTTTACACACATTACATGTTTTAAGATTAAATCTCCCAAATAAAATATTAAACCTTCTAATATGTTCATATAACAAAATTGATGCAAATTAACCCTATCACATGTGCAAGATATTAAGATCATAGAACATCTTATTTTCGCAGCCTTATCTCAAAAGATCTTTATGTTTTGGGTATATTTCTGATTCTTTTTCATCATTAAATTCTGAAATCATGGGAATGAACATGACCATGGACTTTTATGGATAAAAAATGCACCTATGTATGGAATGCACACAAATGAAGAAATTGAATGATTTGTAGACATGTATATTTCTTGTGATGTATCATCGTTACCAAACCCATTACAAAATGCACAACAACATCAACACATGTACATGTAAGAAAAAACAATGTTGTTTATAGATTTCATTACCCATTGCCTTGTATGTGTGAAACAAAAATTTTAGAACCTCTTTTAACGAATGGGAATTATCCATTTTCACAACAATACTTCCATACACAAGCAAAAGAAAAAAATCAATCTTCAAAAAATTTAAAAGAAAATGGTGATATATCATTTTCTGAATATTTAAATTTTTTAATCCTTGATGAAAGTACAAATATATTAAATTTGAAAAGTAAATTCACAAAGCTGCACATTTTCTTGAAATGAAATCCTAAAAACATAAACCCCAATGCATTTAGTATATGTGTTATTCATTTGTGGTTTGCAAATACAAATATTCAATTTATCTTGGACCCATATGCAGCTGTAACATATTACACATCATATATGACAAAAATATAAATCAATAACATCACAACTACATTTTATCATTAAAAAAAGCATCACAAATAATATAAATACAAATATAAGAATTCAAAAATTAGGTTATGCTTTTCTTAATGGCCAACAAATGGTTGTTCAACTTGCTACTTACTTTATGCTTTCTTTACCATTATATCGTTCATCTTGAACATTTCAATTCATAAATATTTCTCTTTTTAATGAATGGGCTTTTGTGTTAAAAACATAAGTTGCATTAAATGAATTGGAACCAAATTCAATTGATATAATGTGTTCATTGATCAAAGATAAATATATTAATCATCTTAATTAATATGAATAATTGTCATTAGTAGATTTTTCTATATAACATTAAAAAAAAGATTTCAAAACATTGCAAACCCAAAATTATTAGGTTTGTAAATTATAATAAATTTTAAAATATTGAAAATTGGTTGAAAGAACAAATTTATGCACCATTTCAAATTTCATAAAACTCACAACTTGGAATTAATGTAACCTGACGTGATGCATATTCTCAACAACATGATGAAATTTTAAAGATTAAATCTATTTTCAACTACCAAATTCCATATCCAAATATTAAAAAAATGGAGGATTCATTAGATTCAAAATCAAAACCATTTCATTCAACTAACATTTGGATTGATGATATAAAAAATGAAATAAATGATTCACATCTTACAATTCTTGTAACAAACACAATCAATATTGAACACTATAATTTACAATTTGACTTTGTCATTCAATCACGTAATGGATCAAACCAAAAATTACAAATTTTAAAAGATGAAAATTTCACAAAATCATCACATTCCATGATGATGGAAGAATTTGAATATCATAGTTTACTTATACAATTAAATGAAGAAAAATGGTTAATATTTTATGATATTATGCATGTAAACAATTGTATGATACACCAATATGTTTATTTTTGACAAGGGGTTCTTGAGCTAATAAAACTTGTACATTAAAACTCATAATTCAAGGGTTATTATGATTATACAATAGAGATGTGTCTTTTGACTTAACAAAAATTAAGGCTTTACTTATGGCATCAACATGTAAAATTGCTTTCAATATTGACGATTTAACAATACATTCAACATTTAATATATTTGTCCAACAATCTTCATTTAGTTTACCAAACTTATCATCAAATTCATTAAATAGGTTTACATGTCGATATGAACAATTACAACTTGTTGTGATAGATGAAATATCACTTGTTGTTGCTAGAATGTTTAATGTTATAAATAATAGGCTAAGGTCCATAAAACAAAATCAAAACAAATTTTTTGGTGGTGTTGATGTTATCATGACAAGTGATTTATTTGAAACACCCCTTGTGAAAGATAGTTGGGTCTTTCAAAATATCAAAGATAATGTTAATGCATTAGCACCAAAAATTTTACAAACATATGTCCAATGTTATGAACTAAATAAAATTATGCAACAATTTGATATGGTCTTTATACAAACCTTGAACAAATTTCATACTAGAACAGAAAATGCAAGGGAAATTTCATTTTTAAATTCAATTTGTAATCGACAACCACCCAACAATTTTACTATTATGTATTTATTTTATATAAATAAACTTGTGCAAAAACACAATGAAAATATGTTCATTAACACATTAGGTCCCATGTTTATTTTCAAAGCAATAGACATCAACCATCAATCATGTTCACCATCTTACAAACTTTCAAATGATCCAAGTAAAACCGTGGGTTTGCATTTTACAATTTGTATTTAAAAAATTATGTTGGTTGAATTATCTACTGGTAATTATGCAACATTTGATGGTCTTGTGAATGAAATTGATGACATTTTTAAAACATCAACAACATATTATGAAAAAACCATTATATGGATAATGTTTCAGAATTGTAAAATTGGAACACTAACAAGAGAAAAATGTAGTCATTATTACAACAACAATTGAAAATAAAAATGGACACCAATTGTACCTATCATCAAAGATATGAAGGTTGGTAAATCCCAATCATTTATCATAACAAGGTTTCAATTTCTAATTCAACTTGTAACAATAAGAACCATCCATCATTCTTAAAGATTATCATTAGTTGAAAGGGGTTTTAATCTCACTAACATTAAAAAACATGGGTTAACATATATAACATTGTTTCACATTCAAATAAAAGAAAAACTATTTTTGTTAGCTTTTCTCCAACATGAAAATTTCTATGTGGATCCAATAGTACATATAAAAATGAATAGATTGAAAACAATTGTAATTTGGATACCATTAACTTTTCAATTAAAAAATCACCTAATTTTCATGTAATTATATAAGCCTTGAATACAACTTCGCTACACTAACATTACAAGGACATTTATCATGATCATAACCTTCAAGTGTCTCATATCTTATGTTTTATAAAAACAAAAATACACCATGCATCAACAAATGTGTACAAATTTATTAATTTATCGAAGTATTCATATATTTCAATCCATGATGGTCATATGTTAATGATGATGTATGACATACACATGCACTTACATTCTTTCAACACAATAATTAGTGATGGTTTAGAATATATAACAACAACTTTTAATATTAATACATGAAAGCAATACATATTTTATGTGTGCATAGAGCTCATTCATGTTTAGTTTTTACATTCCTAAATCATTTTCAAACTATAATTTAACATTCTGGATCCTTCGAACATTCCAATCATCATTATGGGAGATTTTAATGTTGACATTCTAAAAGACAATAACCAACCATAAATTAAACAATAACTATTAGATTTCATGGATAAATTCCAATTAAAATCACAATTTAGTGAAAGCACCACAAAAGTTGAATCTCAATAAGTGTAACATTTGTGGTTATATGTATGTAAAAGTTTTATTTTCCACCTAATTAATTACTCCCAAAATGTTGCCACCTTGTGCCTTGAATTTGTATTTTTACATTGTTTTTCTTGGACCATGTGTAAAAGAAATCATAAACATAAAATATAAGACAAACAAAAATTTGGACAATTTTTTTATCCACACATACACATGTCAAACACCATAACAAAACACCTTTCACAAAAAACCTAAATCCAAAATGTGACAAAAACAAATATAAAAGTTGCCAAATTCTTATACTTAAAAAATGAAAACAAGACTAAGAATGAAAATCTTTCTATTTAAATTATATCCATTCATGATTGGTGTTTGTTTCAAACATTGAAATACTTCATGCACATTGCTAAAAATTGTCTACACTATTCAAGTTTGGAAACCTTGGATTTTCTTAAACAATATGCTTATTTACAACTTTATATTCATTTGTATGGTTAAGGAAAGACAATGGAACTATAGTTTCAATCTCTAGATATCCACAATGAATTATAAGATGGTTAAGAAAATTTATTTCTTAATACAAATGTGGAAAAAAAGAATTTCATGGTCTTTCATAAAACTAACAAACTTTCATCCAATATAACTTGAGTTCATAGTAGAACATTAAATGCCATACCTTATTTTCAAGAGAGAGCCTCTCATGGCAAAGTTGCTTCTTACATCTAGATCGTCCAAACCACACTGGCCCTTGATGCCATTGAAAAACACTTGATGAATATGGGATCCATTGAGGTGGTTTCACAATGTTTTTTAGACCTATGATGTAAGAATTATTTATTTTTGAATAATTTTATAACTGAAAAATCACAAAAATCCACATTAAAAATTATAAGGAAACTCATGCATGCTCTTAACAGATAGAGTTAG
>Ga0209208_10009890_pt1 | contig 12473 bp, 11 predicted proteins | sample S1TSphfallax_3_FD_187694 | JGI IMG/M metagenome (GOLD analysis project Ga0209208, IMG submission 187694) | Host-associated microbial communities from peat moss isolated from Minnesota, USA - S1T2_Fd - Sphagnum fallax MG (SPAdes) (version 2) | ecosystem: Host-associated > Plants > Peat moss >...
ATTGTACAAAGTACCATTGCCAAACAGATCTGAACCATGTTCAAACTACCTCCCTGAAGATATGCCAGCAGAGACTACCACCACATGGCAGGTGAACTATACAACTTGTCCTACTTTTGTGACTAAAAATGTTCACAAGGTGAAAAGACATGGTGAAAAGAACACATGGCTTACCTAGGATTGAGCTTGGCTGTTGTGGGTGTAATCACACAACTTATTAATGAGTTTTATTTGCAGACATAACCCACCCAGTAAAGGGATGCCAGAGGAAATTTATGTGGCACTTGGTTCTTTTTGCAGGAGAAAAGATTGACAAGCTTGCCAACTTTGTTGAAATTTCACCAAGCTTTTTAAGGTGGTATGAAAGCAAAGGCATACTTTTTAATAAGAAGGAGATCTTGTTGGAAAACTACCTCCTTCCTTTCCAATTTTCCCAGCCGCCTTTGCTTCAGGTAGTTCCACAGAACACACCCAAAGAGTGAGGATCTGGGAGACAAAGAATCCCTTCCCCTCAACCCTTTCTTCAAAACTTTGCACTACAGCCAATTTGAAACTATCCCAAAGCCATGGAAGATCGTGCTTCTCTCTACGAGATTTGCAGGAATTCTCTAGGAACAAAAAAGAGAATGGAATCGTGAGCCTCGTGACTAATTTCTGGAAAATGAAAGACTGGTCAAACCTTCAGCCGCATGCTGATGGTTAGAACTCTTGGACCTGGAGAAAAGCGGAAAGGGCCAAGTGGCTTTCTCGCTTCGCATATAACCCATATTGAATGAAAATACTATTATGGATTCTATATAAACCATTTAGTCAAAGGATTTTGTCTTCTCCACCTCCGTTACTAGCTGATTTGTGACAGAGGATGCCTTTTTAGCATTAGGTATTGTACTTCATTACCACTGTTTTAATAGTTTTGGTTTTCCTCTCGTGTGTTTACATTTTGCTTGTACTTTTTGTGGATGAATTTCCATCCTTGTTTATATATATCTACAGGGTTCTCTTCCTTTCACTTCCTTTCACGACTATACTTAAACAGGATCTGTTCTATAGTGCCTACATTTGATCTGTGTTCTTCTAACATAGAGTAGACCCACTGCTCGGATGATGAGAAATTGCTCGCAGTCCTGAGCGCGATTGCTGCGGTGGTCACTACAGCTTTTGTTGTAGCTCCTCGCCAGATGAACGTCCCTGCCAATGATCTGGTCCTGGTAGTTGATGTAAGGTGAGCGTTCTGACAGGTATTTTTTTCCTCGACTCTTTTTCATGACTTAGTTCACATGACTTTGTTGATGACAATCTTTTGTCTCTCCCTTCTTTCTCAGTTTTATGATTCAGTTCCAAACGTTTTTCCCACGCCACCCTTTTTGTTTGGCATATTACCAGCTGCAAAGCCATTCCTCCATCAGGTGATAATTGATAACAGCTCTTCTTCTAGAGCCAGTTCCAGAGCTTAAATGAAGGTTTGTGACTCACAGATTGCCACCATTGATTTACATCACAATTGAGTGATGGCCGTACAGGATGTGGAACCAGCAGACGGCTGCCAGTCCACCTATTATAATTACTCTCGAACCTTGTGCATTAAATGCTGAGTTCCAGCATTTCATATCCAGATTCAATAAAATTTCATCACGTTACTGACCTCACTCAAAGAGCGGATAGAGGGTGAAAGGAGGCCCAAAGAGAGGAAGACTTTAAGGAAAACTCTATTATGTCATGAGAATTATTACTTTTTCTGTTGGCAAAAACTCTTCATTCACATCAGAAAATTCCTTGATTTGGGTGGGAGATACTATCAGTGGACAATGTGGGAATTTAGTAGCCTTATTTTTGTGCCTTGATAGAATAAACAAAGTTTGAGGTTTATTTATTCTAATTCTTTTTACTTGGATTCCTAATTAATATCCAGCTTTGGTTATGAATGTTTTTTACATGTATTCCAAAGTATGAATAGGGTATAATTTTTCAAATTTACATATCTTTGAATATGCATGTCATTAAGGTATGTTGATTTGAGAGAAATAGGGTAATGTAAATATTATGCCTTGTATTTGACAAATATATTTGGGTAAAAGACATATCTGTACAACATTGGTTGAAATACAAAAATTGACCCAAAAAAATTTAAAAAGATACAATGACATATGATGGGGCTTGAAATTTGATGCTAAAAGGAGTTGCAAGCGAAATTTTTAATTTGCCTTAGCATTCAGCCTTCATTGCTATTTATCCCACTGTATTGCACTCTCAGTGTTGTTTAATGTTGCACTTCTTTTTATGTAATGTTTTTTGCTTCAAGTCTTAATCCTCCTGGGTATTGATAGTTTTCTTCCAAATTTTTCTCATCTTACAAATATCCTTCATTTGGGGATGGCCTAGGGATAAAGGGTAAAATTAACCCTCAAAGATAATGGAACTTTATGAATTTCTGTAATAAATTGGGAAAATTTTGAAAATTTTCTGTTTATCTATTGTAAATCCGACTAATTTTGCTCATCTTGCAAATAACCTTCATTTGGGGATGGCCTAGGGATAAAGGGTTAATGTTAACCCTCAAAGATAAGGGGCCTTTATGAATTTCTCTAATAGATTGAGAAAGTTTTGAAATTTTTCTGTCTATCTATTCTAAATTCGACTAAGTTTGTTAATTTCTTGGAAAATTTCGCCAAACGATTTATATCCAAAAACAGTAAAAAATTTGTTTTTTTAAAACGGTCGCGTTAAAGTCTAGACTCTAGTAAGTCGGTAACCATTTAAAGGGAGTTTTAGAAAAATTAAATAACTTGAATTAAGTTAAAGAAGGATTTTCTAATTTTATTAAAATGGATGATGATTTCCTGACGTGGATAGTTGACTGAACAGTGCGCCAGGTATGCACGTCCACCGTCGAGTCCTCCCTGTTCGTGAAATATGTGCCGTCCGATTGATACCGACACCGTATCGCGTTCATAAGCTTGTGGCCTCGAAACTCCGCCGCGCCATCGCTTGCAACATCTCGCTCTCTCCGCAAGAAGTTTGAGAAAATTGTTGCAACACCATTTCTCTTTTCGCAACGAGATGGGAAAAAAAAGACGCTAGCATCTGAGCTCTTTTTTTTATGGTTCCGCTGGTTTTTTCCTCAAAGGATTTGGTGTTGTATTGCCAAAGTTTTGCAGCTTTTTTTATCCCCCCCACCTCGCCGATCAATCTCTAACAGGGAGGAAGAAACTTTAGGAGGGAGGGGTCTGGAGGTTGGGGGTGGCGAGTACTTGCAATGGAGTAATGCGTTGCGATGCTGAAGATTACGGCGATTGCTCACTTTTCCTGCTGCTGACAGGATCCGCCTCTTTGCTTATCAATTCGTTATATTTTCTTTGGAGCCTACTTGGAAAGCAAAGAGTTCCAAAGGTACGTGGTTACATGGTGGGGATATGCGAATTTGCATGTAGGTGATGTTTAGGTCATGGCACTATATTGAGCTGACACAAGAATGCAATCGACTAGAATGTACCTTCACTCTATAGAAGAAGAAAAAAGAGAAAATACCCTGCAGTCCTGATTAGGGTTTGAAGCTCCTTCTTTTCTCTCTCCTAGATTATCCCTGCAACTGAAATGTGGTTTTTATCTGCTGCATGTGACACACTCCTTCCTTGTTGTGTCCTAAGTCTTGTCAACACACTCCAATTGGTTTTGTTTATATTTTCCCGGCATGAAGTTCCTAAACCCCTAAAGTCTTTAATTACCTAGGGTATATGCAATCAAATTGGTTCACAGTTTCCTATGAGTTTCTTTTTTTAGACTGAAAAAGGAAAACCAATGAATCAATCTTGCAATCCAAGTGCATTGGATTTCCTTCAATGTTACTGAAATTGGGACTAACCATAATACCAATAGCAGTGTTTGACAGTCAATTTCTAAAACAAATGGCAAAATTTATGGCAGTCTGCTACTCAACTGAATCTTTTTTTTACAGGGTAGAGTTTTGGTCCATGGTATTTATGATTGAAAATGTTGGTTTCAGGACACCAAGAAGCTAAATTTCCCACATGCCTAGACTTAGAAAACAACCTTCACAATGTCAGAAAAAGAACTTGGGCACCAAGTGGTGGATGAGGATCACAAGACTCAAATTCATGAAGAATTCACTCCTAGTGACAAGAAAGAGACCTACATTCTGAAAGCCACCGAGGACATGTTTGATGGCATAATTGTGGATCCTACAGGTCTCCCTAAAGACATACCGACTTTTGTAAAGTCTTTGAAAATCTCACTAGAGTTCTGGAAGTCTCAGGTATGTACTTCTTGGTTTGTATGTCATTTTGTAGGAAACACTTTTCAGGACATATGTGAAACATTTTCTGGGGCTATCTATCAATGCAGTAAGGATATATTGGCTTTGCACCTCACACAGATACAATGGATATTGCAGAACAAGAAAGGAGTGTGGCTAAAGTTGCCCATAGCAAACAGCAATCTTGTGCAACCAGCACTTCAAGTGAGATTTTCAGAAACAATTGTATGCCTTTGTACCAATTTTCAAGAAGTATTAATTGATGCTAATCACTGGCCTACCTACTCAACACTAAGTTGATTAGTGTTTTTTAAGTTATTGAGATTACATGTACAGGAGGGTTTGAAGTACCACCATGCGGAAAGTACTTACGTAATGCTTGTCACATGGCTTTCAAGTTCACCCTCTACAATTCCTCGTAATGCATCACACCAAGTTGGGATTGGAGCTTTTGTTGTCAATGACAAACATGAGGTATTGTTGTTTTCAAAGGCCAGTTGTAGTTTGTGGATGTTGACAGAAAGTGCATTTCAGTTTGAAAGCTTGAGTCTCATGGATGGACATCCAAGTCATTTCTAACAATTTGGAAAAAACATGAGGACAGATTCTTGCAGTGCAACCAAAGGATGGTGCTTTTAGGGAGACAGAAATATGGGAGGTGCCTACAGGTCTCCTGAACCAGGTCTGTTGTTCTTCGTATGATGATTATTTTGCTTCCTTTGAATTCAAGTACACTCTTATTACATGCAGCCACATTTGGGCAATGCATTATGGCAAACTCTGTAGGATGTGTGTTGTGTGGATGGTTGACTATAGCTGCCAAGTTTGAGTTCTTGATAGTGAAATGATGATTCAGTAGTACTTATGATATGCAGGGAGAAGATTTATCTGCTGGTGCTGTTCGAAAGGTGAAGGAGGAGACAGGGGTATGTGTTCTTGGATTTCATCTGTAGTGTCCTCCACATCTTTCTTTTATAGTACTGTATGTGCATGATTGATGTATGTGTTTTAATCGCTGTAAAAGTGAGTTGCAAGCAAGAATTTTGCAGTGTAGTTCTGAGTAGCAACATGCAGTTCTAAAGCAAACTCTGTAGTTGTAAACTAACATCTGTGCATAGGAAGAACTGAGCCTTTTGTGAGGAAAATATAGCAAAATTACTTGAAGAGTGGTAAGATTGGAAAACATGACAATTTTTGGTAGTTTTAGTGCATCATATGGATCTGTGTTTCCCAAGTTGTGTTGGAATATGGAAGAGCTTAGCTGTGCACATTTCTGCTCATCTCACTGTATATGATCTAAAACAAGGAATGAAATGGATCTAAAGTGGGCTGAAATCATGTGGTAGTTGGGATGCAGATTGAAACTGACTTCGTCAAAGTGATAGGATTCAGGTCATAGCTCCTCTTCCCCAATAGCTGGATTTGAGATGACTTTAAGTCTGCATTTTGCTCAAAGTTTCCAACTGCAGAATTCATGGGCAAAACATTTGTCTCTTCTCATTAGATGAAAGATGACATTCAAGTGATTGTTGGGGTCTGGATGCAGGCATACTCATAAAGTGGTATATGAAAAGTCAGATCTATTATTCCTATGCATCTTGCACCCTCTCACATCTACCATTGCCAAGCAAGAGCTGGAACATGCAAATGTTCAGGTATTGAGTGACCTGACCTTGATGCTGAACTAAATGTAAAGCAAAGATGTCAGGAGGAAACCTCAAGCAACTAGAACACTTTTGAGATGTGTCTTGCATGCTTTTACTGACTGTTTGGTTTGTGTATTGTCAGTGGATACCTTTGTCACAATTCAGTGCACAAGACTACATGCAGGACCAGAAAATGCTGAAGAAGATGATAGATGTGTGCATTTCAACTTTGGAGGGTGGTCACAATGGCTTTTCTCCAAGAAATATGCAAACAGGAAGAAAAAGAGGCTCTCGATACTTCTACTACAACACTGATGACTGCAAAGATTGATTAGATTTCAATGTCAGTTGTGTATCATATGATTTGACTCTATGGTAATACTTGGTCATCGACAAATCACAACAATTACTGTGCCATAAATTTGATCGTTCTACTTTCTTTCAAGTTGGATAGTGCAGGCCAAGATTGTATATTCTATTTAACTATGTATGTTAAAATGCTTGTTAAAATGCTTAATGCCAGCTCAGAGTAGATGTAGAGTGTTTACTATTTGGTTGTGTAATTTATCTTTGTTGCTTAGATCCTTGCTTCAAAAATCAGTTGTTGCTGTACACTTAGAAATGACCTTACACGTGGTTTTTTTTTAACTCCTGCAATCTTGTCTGTGACCATCTTGTGTTTTGCATCATGCTACATGCTAAATTAGGTAGGAAATTTTCATTCAATTCCATTGCTTAACTGACTCAAAACTGATTTTGTTAGCAATAATTAAGAGTCAGAGTAGAATTGTGATGTGCCTTGATTCATAAATCATGTCTTCAGTGTTCTTTTTAAGTCTTTGTTCTGACCCTTCCATCAAAGAATTGGATGTCAAAACCAGTCATAGTAGTAAGCAGTTAACTAATCCTTTTTCCATGCTCACTTTCTCAATGTTTTGCTTTGTTTCACTATTGTGAAATTCATTTCTTGCATCCTGATTGGAGAAAGCACAACCAATTGGGAGGTAAATTTTATCATGCCATACTGCTTATCTGCTTTCCTCCTATCTGACAGTTGAATTTTCCGGAGGACAACTAAAAATAGAAAAAAGATGAAAGAGTGGAAAGTTGCAAAAATGCTAAATTTTACAATTAGTTTGCAGCTGCAAATGTGTAGATTTTTGTAATCACAAATAAAATCAATTGTTTGTTAAAGCTGGTCAGGTGATGTTTCTATGGCAGTAACAATGTATGATTCAACTGTCCAATGTGTTAAATGTTTTATCTGAACTGATGATTATGCATGTAGATTATGAAATTTTAGAGCTTCATGACCCAGATGTTGCCTTGAATAACAAGCTTGGATTTGGATGTCACTTTTGGTGTTTGAATCTTCTCGCATATCGCAGACCTGCTGCAGTTGCCTAGATTCCCACACCACAAATACAACTTCAGATTGCACAATCAAGGTATTTTCTCATCTGATTAAACTTCCCTTATAATTAGCTGTCTATTTCATGAGACAGGGTTTACTTATATAGAGCTTCCAATTCTGAACAATTCTGAATCTTTTGTTTTTTCATTTGACATCAACTATTAGATGCTATCTTTTTCTTCTTTCATTCTCTTTTTTTGGTGTCTTCTTTTGAAGTGTACTGTACAAAATGTGGAACTGTGCTTCCAGATATACATGGCTATTTGTAATCCCTGTTGTGTAGAATCAGAAAATAAAGAGTTCTGACAGACCTGGAGTTTTATGGCACGAATGGACTTGTCATTGAGCACATAAAGTTTGTTGAGTTGTTCCCCCGCAAAACCAAGATTGCAAGTACCAGGCAATCGAATCAATCCCAAGGACTTTCCTGTACGACTGAAAACTGTACCAGTAACAGACAGCCAACAAAAATCACACAGCTGAGTAAGTATCTGATAAGTTCACATGCTTTCGTCCACATCTCTCCACACTGCCAATTCAAGAACTAGATTTAGTCCCAATGACCAGAGAACATGTGCACATGATTTGTGACCACCTTCAGCTCTATTACTTATTGGTGACAAGTAGAATTCAGGGTGTCAAAACTCCTTGCAGAAGAAACCCTTGTAAGCAAACCTGGAATTTTCTAATCTGATTACACATCACTGTCAGATGAATGTAAACCTCACATTTGAATATTTGTGAATTGTTTCTTTTTGTAATGAAACAAAGTATTTCAATGCCAATCCTTGAGATTCAGAAAGTGCATCCTAGAGTATGAGGTGCATCTGGGAAAACCTGCAAACCTGGTGCCTCTTCAAATGTAAGCAGGGAGGGAGATAAGGTTTAGGTTGACCTACCTTGAACTCCATCAGGTGAACCAACATACACACGTCCCTTGGTGTCAATTTTTATGCCATCCGGGACACCCAGCCCTGGAGAAGATCCATCATACATTCCCACAGAGGCAAACAATCGGCGGCTACCCAGTGACCCATCTGGCAGGATGTCAAACACATATATATGGTGATGTTTCAATGGATCAAATTCATCACCAAACCTGCACATACATAACACTTATTTTAGGGGGGTAATATTTGGTCCAGAAAGAGATTAACAGTATGCCATTTTATGCCTTAAAACTACCACATTGTTGGCTATTACAACAAGAAATGCAGAGTTTAGTACCCAGTTTCAAAGCCTGTGTCAGTGACATATAAGCGCTTTTCATCTTCAGAGAATGCAAGGCCATTGGGTTGCTGGAAATTTGATGCCACTGCATCCACTACCCCTGTCATGCTGATACGGTACACTTGATTTGAAACCTGAGGTTTTGCCCGGAAACCTTGTGCTCTGGACATGCAAACAAAAGCCACCTGTTATGTAATTGCACTATCAGCCTCCCATGATAGTAACCTCACTGAAGAACTTCATCATGTGAAAGTGAATTTCTGACAGGGAACTCAGTCAAACATCAAAGTTCATTGAGAAACATAAGAGGATTGAGAAATGGTTGACAGTAAATCTCTACTTCTAGATGTCCTCAGTTGGCAGAAGGCAATAGTAAATTACATTGATAAAAGCTAGAAGAGCTTACCTCCCATAGCTGGGATCTGTGAACCAAATGGAGCCATCACTTTTCACTACAACATCATTTGGGCTGTTAAATGGCACACCAAACCAGTTGTCGGCAACTATACTACTATTCAGGTTTTTGAGGTCTACACGCTCAATATACCCTGGTTTAGCACCCTGTCCTTGCTGACATATCAGCAAGTTTCCATCGTTGTCAAGTGCCATTCCATTTGCAACATCCGTCACAGGGAACACTGTTGATACATTCCCTGTCTTTAGAGACACTTTCTTCACCTGCAGATCAGGCAAAAATGTAAGAGGGAGTTTGACACCTTCAGTGCTTGTGTTGAGAAGGTCAATAAAGCAGGGGCTCTCAGCCATTTAAACCAGCAGTTTGTTGGGTGTACAATTGTATTAATGTCCACCAGTTAACAGTCATCAATTCTGATTTATGCCTGTAACTTGCTTACTATTACATGGGCATATTTTTGCAATGAGTCTGTCAAGTAAAGAATGATGAGGTTCTGGTAAAACCCGTGAGATTTATTTTGAAAAGAGCTCCCTGAAAGCTATACATTCCTCAGGTCTACTGGTGCAGGGTGCTCCTGCAACATGTACCTCTGTGTTTGCATCACCAGCATGTGCTACTTTATTGTCAGAAGTCATTGATGCTAAATACCCCAACTTCCTCCTTGAGCTCGCAAAGTAGAATTCATCTGTGTCAGGGAAGTAAACACCACCTTCATGCGCATCCGTGTTCACAACCAGCTCGAGCGTTGGTGCCACACCAAGCACCTCCAAGAAATCTGGATCTCGAACCTGCAGAATGGAAACATTTTTTTACATCTGCATCTTCCAAACAAAGACTTCAGAGAAAACCCAAGCAACTTGTTCAGTCACCTTCTACTCCAGAATATTTATTCCAAAGAGGGGAGAATGATAACAGACTGCAGGTTATAATTAAAGGGTCCTATGCAATATACTGTGCTCCTATGATGGACATAGAGCAGCTCCACCAGTGCTCAGTATGCAGCCCAACAAAAGAAAATTGGATGAAGAAAAGTCACAACATGCCAGTTTGCTGAGCAAAATGGTTTTGGCCCAACATTTTCCCAGAGGATGCTGAGGCTGGTAAAAGGCACAGCAGAGCCTAACACCTGCTGTCAATTGGCTAGAGGTGGGTTGCTATTAGTAGTCTCCCACCTGTTTGCAGTCCCAGTTTTAGTTTTATGGGTGGGGTTGGAAAAAATGTAGATGACTAATCTTGGATGTGAGAAATATTTTTGCAGAGTTTCAAGAATTTTCTAGGTAAAGAAGAGAAGAAGCTATGTGCCTATACTCTCGAGCTTGAGTTTCAAGAATTTTCTACATTAAAAAGAGAAGATGTGTACCTAAACCCTTGAGCTTGAGTTTCAAGGATTGTCAAGGTTGATAAGAGAAGAAGCCGCAGTACCTCAAACAAGCAGTCAGGATCAGAGGGCCCTGTAGGGATGTTGTTGATAATGCTGCCTTGCTGCCAGAAACAAGCAGCATTCGGCAGCTCATACTTCTTCTTGGCAACTGAATTGAGCCACTTAATTTGTGTTGCAAGAAAAGCTTCTCCTCCCTCCCCTCCTTGAAACTCTTCAATCACAGCCAACAAAAAAAAACAACGAGCAATTAAAAAAAACTGTGTCATCACCAGTACCAAAATTTCTGCATTTTTGTTCTTTTGGGATCTACATCTGCTTGTCCAAAATCCCTTTACTGCATCATCAAGATATGACCGACAAAAGAAACCATACAGCACAAGCTAAAGCCCAATGGCATGGGAGGAAGAAGAACAAGAAGAAGTGATTGAAATCCGAGCAACAAATTCCAATACTATAGGAAGAAGAATGAGGAGGAGAAGAAAGAGAACCAATTGAAATCCGAACAACAAATGGAAGCTGAGCAAAGATTGTGGTGATGTTCACCAGATTGCAAGCGGGAGGAGAAAAACATACTTGACCATGGAGTGAGAGATAACCAGAGTGCCAACATGGCCACCACTATCGTGCCCACTGTGGCCATGGGTTTCAACATGGAGGACTGCTGCACTGCAGACTGGGGAGCTTTAGAGGACATTCCCATAGCACCTCCCAAAAAACAACCAAAAGAAACAATGTCACTCACTATTCAAGCTCCAATCTTTCCCCTTTCCCCCCGCCACCCCCCGCCCCCCTCTCTTCTCTCTCTCCAATCTCAGTCTATTATTCTCAAGCTTCATCAACATATTTGAAACCCAAGAAGATTCATCACTAGCAAACTGACACCCATCTCTAGAAAATTCATCATTTGAGCTTCAAACCCTAAACCCTACACTCTTCAATCTCTCTGCAATCAACCAACCTGGCAAGAGTAGTCAAGCTCCTTCACTGTACAACAGTGTGTGTGAGAGACATGAGGAGCAAGCCTCAATCAGACTACTTTGGAAATCCCCAGAAGAGGTTGCAACACGTCGCCACGTTCTCGAGCTTTTCCTCTCCACCAGTGACTTGTGACGACGAACTTTCGGCTTCATCTTCTTCATCATCTCACGCTTCTTTTTGGTCGTTCGGACACAAGTATGCGCTCCACGTGTTGAACAGTAACCACCAGCATGCACCAACGCACCAGTTGGACGTTCTGTATAGGGTAAGGCCCTGCTATCAGGGAATTACTGTGTGAGCACATTGGCTTACATTATCACACCTCTCACCTTAGGGGCTCTTTTTGTGAGCCTGAATCTGCTTCATAAATACACTAACAATTCTCTCTGAGGTTGTTATGTCCATAGGATGGGCTGTGTAATCATGCCAGAAATCATGGTAAAGGTCAGAAAGGGAAATGTATGACCAACAAAGGGTCAATCAGCAAGCCAATTTTGAACCATTCAAACACCATGGAAGGACATTTTACACTTGTGGAGACTTTGGTGCCAAGTATGGCATTGCACATGGAGGCATCTGTGTTTTTTCTTTCAAATTTGTGAGGTAGGTTGATTGGCTACATATTGTCAATGCTTCTATGGCCACGTGGCTACTTTCTTTTTCTTTTCTTTTTTTTTGCGTAGGTGGATCTAACTGAATACAGAGAAAATATTTTTTCTCTAAATGTGGTTATCATAATTTGTGTTTGTTTATAACTTGCTAGTGACAAATTGTGAAGTGTTGTATGTTCAAGTGGCTAAATATTTCAATATTTAAGTTTCATTGACTATTGGATTTTTAGCATTATAATATTATGGCAACAAATGCTTCAATATGGTGGGTTTTATTGGCTATTGAATATGAAGAGTTGTCAATCTATACTTTCTTTGTCAAAGGCCCTTCATATGTTTCTCAAAAAACACTAAACCATGGCTCAATTTGACACAACATTTTTGTAAACATGTTGCCTACAAGATAGTTCTTGATTTTGAGTCCAATGGAACATGTAGGAAAACTCTCATCTACTTTTGGTAGGATAACTAAACTTACTTTTAGAAAGTGTAGATGCTAACCTTATGCTAAAACTAGCCCCCCCCCCC
>Ga0209208_10009891_pt1 | contig 12472 bp, 7 predicted proteins | sample S1TSphfallax_3_FD_187694 | JGI IMG/M metagenome (GOLD analysis project Ga0209208, IMG submission 187694) | Host-associated microbial communities from peat moss isolated from Minnesota, USA - S1T2_Fd - Sphagnum fallax MG (SPAdes) (version 2) | ecosystem: Host-associated > Plants > Peat moss >...
TAATGTTTCCCATTAGTTTCAATGTCTAGTTTCGTGTCTGCAAGCTGACTAGCATGAATAGGGCATTCATCTTCAATCAACCAATGACCATGTGCAAATGTGACAACTAGAGAAACCATGACTTATTATCCCTGACAAGAGGCTTGGGCCCTTTTGCCCCAGTCCTATGTCTACAAACTGTGCAGCACAGAAGATACACAACAACCACCTGCAATTGTGACAACTACCACCATAAAACGATGACTAATTGGCCTATCCAACAAGAGGTTGGTTTGGTCCTTTGCTCAGGACTCCAAGTGGCTTCTTCTTTTTGTATCATTGCCTCATTCAACTGTAAAATTGTCTAGTTCCCTGTCTGACACCTTGGTAGAGGAGTGCAAATTGTAAATTAAGATCAAATCAACCAAAATTCAAATGTGGAAACCAGAGTTTTGTTTAGGAGATTTTTTTGCCACCTGGTGGTGCCAAAAAAAAGGAAAAGTCTGGTTTATTTTTTTCAGTGTGAATTCGACTAATTTTTCTACAAAAATTGGGGGAAAAATGGCCTAATTATTATAATTGCAACTTTTGACAAAAGACAAAAACTCTGGTGGTAACCATAGCTCTAGAGCAATATTTCCAATAGTAGCTGTTAGGGGCCAGAGTGAACCAGCACCCACAAATGCACCAGTTGGCTTTTCTTCCAAAGAATGGGCTGCGCTTTTTCATCCAACTCCTGACCCTGCATTAACCAACATTGTACCACATTCAACCTTTTTTGGCTGCTGACCTTTGATCTTTTTTTTAACGGTTTTTCCCCTAACCCTGACCTCCATACTTCCCTCCAGCTTAGCTACCCTATTGACATAGCTAGATCTCCCAAACCATAGGGCCCTCATTGTGCTTTGGGTACCATTGGAAGGCTTGTTGATGAGTAGGGCGCATTGAGGTAGTTTCTTTATTTTTAGACCTAAGGTATGGGAGATACTGAATTTTGAGCAATCTTATTGATTGGAAATTCAATTCAAATTCAAATTGGGTAACAAGTTCACACTTGGGCCAATAGCACATGCCACACTGATAGGTGGGCATGTGTGTGATCATGGAGGAGAATTGGGAGCGTTTGTGAATTTGTGTGCACATTGGATGCTTCAAGAATGGTAAACAAAATCCAACAACATTGGGTTATTCAAGGATTAAAACATGGTGTTTTGATTCTGTGGTGATTGTCGAATCAAACAATAGCCTTACAAAAGCCCAAGCAAATTAGGACCTTCGTGCTGCAACAATGTGATTATGTCCCAAAAAAAAATAGCCCAAATACCATGTGGTTTTCCAATGAACCCCAAATTATAGCTACTCATAGATACCTATGTGGATTTGGATACTATAGTTAGCTTATGCCCAGCTGGATGTAGCAAAGTTGACATACCCAAATTTGGCCTGGCAACAATGGGATACTAGAATGATCTCAGCATGATCTAGCACCCTGGACTAATCAGGCGTGGTTTTATTTATTTATTATAAATAAATAATTAAAAATTATAATTAAAAAAATAAGTGGAACAAATGAAAAAAATTCATTGGCAAGCAAAGCACCTAGTTGAATTTTTCCTATGCAAAAGGGGCAGGAGATTCATTATTTGAAACATCCAAAAAAATAATTTTGGGGCAATTTTTCCCCATGATACCCAGGGGCGGGGAGGATATCGCAGACATTTTATTTTTTCTGTCAATGCTTTATGTCAAGCAACACCCTTGGAGCGAGGAATTCCCAGAATATGCACCCCTTCGAACTTTCTCTAGGTGGGCACTTATTTTTGGAACACCCCACTCCTCAAGCATTACCCTACATTTTATGTTGGGTGACTAACTACTCCCCGGGTCAAGAGCATTACCAAAAACAGTTCCCTCTTCAACTCTGGCTTCATGGGGGCTGCCCTGGTTCTGGTAATGCCCTTGACGTGTGGGCATTACAGTAAACATAATGCCCTGGACATCAGGGCCTACCTCAATACAAAAAGTTATCAAAAGTTACTTCAAAAAGTTTAGAAGCCGGTTATATTTGTAGTTTAAAGAGCGGGGTTGGTTAAGAGGGGGGGTGTGGGGTGGGTTAGGAGTTAGGAGATTGAAATTGCAACGACCTGCCCAGAAATAATGGCTAAAACCAGAAATAAATGAGTGGAAATCTCACCACAAATAGGGCGCCTTGCCATGATAACCTAGTCGCCCACTATTTTATGTAATGGCCAATCAATTAATTGGGTAGAATGTAAATAGAGTTTAGTCCTTCCCCCACCCATCAAAAATTACAATACCTAGTGGAAGATCCTCAACTGCTGGTCACGCAAGTCTTCACATCAGCAATACCACTGCCCAAGCGAAATTGGCTCAAGTTTGCAAAACTTGGAAACTTGTGGAAACTTTCACTCACTATTTGACCAGGGTTAATTTGGTTCCGATAGTAGGTGGATGGTGGCCACTCACACATACTGGTGCGACCTTGCAACGGTTTCCTTCTCTCCTGACAGTCGGGTTTCAGGGAGGTACTATTATGTTTTGTACCATGGCATCTTGTAACACTGAATTTTGTATTAAGGTTAAAAGTAAAATTGGTTTGACATTACTGTACATTTTGTGTTGAAAAGTTTTATTAATAATCAATAGAGTTTGATTTTGGATTATGCAAATATTTATTTTATTTTTGGTTTAATATTGTACCTTCAACTTTTGGCCTATATTTTTAATCTTATATTGTACACAATTTGTCTTGAAATTTGTAATTTCACTTTCAACATTGGTTTATTATTCAATAAATCCAAAACATTTCAAGGAGCTTCAATATGCACTTCACTATGGACCTTATCAAATGTTCATAACATTAAAATCAAACACTTCAAAGATTCGTGTTGTTTTAACTTATATTTTTTTCATGGAACAAAAGCTTGTAAAAATTCAATTAAAATATAATTTCTCATTCTTATGATCATTTATTGATGAAATTTAATTGAAATAATGTGAATATATTTTTCAATTATGTTTTGAACTCATGTACAATTATGCATTGTCATCCATTAGGTTCAAAGGAGTAGTCTAATATATTTGTTTGTGTGTGTGATTGCATCCATACATCAATAATGCACCATTGCAACGCATATTATGGATACTATTGTATTATGGATAATGATTTGAATTATTTTATGAATGTTACCTTTTACATTGATGATTTATACTCTTACTAAACAAATTATTTTAGCTATTTTATTGGTCATGGTATAAGCTATGAAATCTGAAATAAAAGATAATTTCAAAGTTTAATTGAGATTAAATAGACAAGTTTATTTAGGACATTCGATTGGTGATAAAGGTATATAAGTGTGAATGTAATGATCATGGTGAAAGGTATAAGGTATAATGCATATGATTTAACATATGGGATTAGATTGTAAATAATATTTGATTAGTTAAACTATGAAGTATATGTTTCATTTGTTGAGATTATGTTTAGATCCAAACAAGGGTTTGACTAGTTAGGGTATATGACATATTATTGAAACATGGAATTACATTGTTTAAGGTATTTGACTAGACATGGTACAAAATGTGGAAAATATGGATGAAGGATGATATGGAAAATACGAATATAGGATGAAAGTTAATTTCATTTTTTGAAACTAAATTTATATTCAAACAAGGTTGTTTAGGGTTTCAAATGGTCAAGGTATAAAATGTGGAATTAGATATAAAGGATAATTTCATGTTTTGAAATAGTATTTAAATGGACATGATTGTTTGAAATATTTGATTGGTTAGGGTATAAGGTATATACTAAAAGAAAACAAAGAATTCCATGTCTTGATTTAAATTTAAATACAACATGTTTATACAAAAAAAGATTAACCATTTTTCCCTTCACAAAAAAAATTCCAAAAATTTTAAGCCCCATAAAATCCCCCATAAACTAGTTTTGAATTCCAAATTATATTCACCACTAGAACTTTAAAATTATTATATGAATATTTGTTCACAATTCTTTAATTTCCACCCATTGGCTGCATAGTCAACAACAATCAAATTACATTTGTTAACTACAAGGTTGATTAGGCCAATGAAAGCCAATTTGAGGGAGAACTTTATCTTTCAAAATGATAATGCTAACACGTCAATTGGTGTACTAAACCATGGATAAAAAGAACTGCATATATTTTTTCTTATCAAAGTACATTAAAGTTAATTTCATAAACAATTGAAATAACATTATGCACAATATCATGTGTTTAATATGTTCACTACTTTGGTCAATGGGACAATCACATGTTTTACCAGATAATTTAATTATTAATCTTAAAATGACAAACTTGAAGTCCCGAGTAATAGACATGAATTAGTGGAAAATGTTACCAAAATGCTAGTGTGACTTTCCATTTAAAATGAATGAAGTTTTTCACTAACACAAGAAATTTCCATGTGACACTTGGACCAAATTAAAAAATTTAAATTGTCCATTTATGAATTGCCACTTGGCAACCTAGAACTAAGAAATTATAATTTTTGGCCCAATTGTGTGATGCCATGTGGTAGTCAAGGCCTAGTCAAATAAGACTAAGCAATTTAATTTAAGAGGCCTAACCAAGGTTGCCTAGCTTAAGAAGTTTAGCTTGAGTAGCTTAGCCTAAGTGGCTTAACATAGGTAGCTTAACAAGCCTAGCCTAGGAACCTAGTTTAAAAGGCCTAGGCTAAAAATAAACCTAGGCATGACTACCTAAGTAAGGAACCTAAATAATATAAACCATTTGCATAGGTTGCAAGTGTAAGGATTTGAACCCCTCAACAACACGTTGAAGGTTCAAGTTCTTAACCATTGCACCATAAATGTTTTTTGATAACAAGACTACCCATCGTAGAAGTACAAACAATAGTTTAATAAAACTTAAGTACAAAAGCTTGTGTAGTTTAATTAAATTATGTTTAACCTACCCTACCCTAAGTAGACCTAAACTAACTTAGTCTACTTTAGGCCTACCTAGGTTAACCTAGTTTAACATAGGTAAATTTAAGTTACCTAAAACAACCTAGGCTAACATACTTAACATACTTGTGGTAAACAAAGGTAGCATAGGTTAACCTAAATTGACCAAGGTTAATTTAATCTAATGTAGATTAATTTAAGGTAATTTAGGTTGATCTAGGCTATTGTAGGTTGACCTAAGTTATTGTAAGCTAATTAAGATTAACTTTGGTTAAACTCAAATTAAAATTAAGTTAAACCTAACATAAGCTAAGCTAAACCAAGGCCAAACCTAGTTAAATTGGAAGGTTTGGCCTTTACCTAAGTTAGGTTAGGTTTAAACTAAAAGGTTTAACCTTGGTTAACCTAAGTTTAAGCTTCAAACAAGGTTAATTGGAAAGTTAAACTTAAGGTAACCAAGGTTAAACCTAGGCCAACCAAGGTTAAATTTATAGGTTAACCAAGGTTAAACTTAAGTTAATTTCAACTAAACCTAGGTTAAATCAAAGTTAATTTTGGTTAAACCTAGGTTTATTTTTGTTTAATTGAAATTCAACCTTGGCTAAATCTAAGTTAAACTTAGGTTAAACCTTGATTAAACCTTTGTTAAACCTTGATTAAACCTTGGTTAAACCTTGGTTAAACTTTAGTTAACCCTAGTTCAACTAGGTTAAACTTTAGCTAAACCTTGGCTAAACTACATTAAACATAACCTAACCAAGTTAAACCTAGGTTAATCAAAGCTTGGGTTAATTTCAACTAACCTTGGGCAAACCTAGGTTAATTTCTTTTAAACCTAAGTTAATTTTAATTTAACCGAGGCTAAAAATAGGTTAAACTTAAATTAATCTCAATCAGTATATTATGAATGATATTAATATGGGCTTGAAAAATATGATTGTCACTCTATGTATTGGTTTTAGCTTGTGTTTTAGCTTTATGAATAATGTGTGTTTTCAACCATTGGTTTTTGAATTCAAAATTAATAAGGAACAATTCAATTGTAGTTTCAATTTGAAATGTTAATAAATAAATCAAAAATTTCACATCACATGTGAATTTTGTGTCATGATTCTAAATGTGTAAGGTTTTGTCACATCTAAGAAAATAATTTCATGTCACATGTGAAATTTATGTCGTGATGCAAGTTAAAACTATGACATCTAAAGTTTCATCACAATGAAACCCCCAAAAATAAATCCTCATTTCAATGGGTGCAAAAAATCTCATGTCATGTGTGAAACTTGTGTCATTATATAAACAAAAACTATAATGTTCAAAATCTTGTTATGATGAAGAAAAAATTCTCATGTTGTGTGTGAAATTTATGTCATGATGCAACTTAAAATTATGGCATTTCAAGTTTCATCACCATGACACCCCAAAAAAAAGTCTTCACTTCCATGGGTGCACAAAAATTCATGTCATGTCCGAAACTCATGTTGTGATGCAAACTAAAACTGTGATCTTTAAGGTCTTGTCATGACAAAATAAATTCATGTCATGCTACAAACTAAAATTATTCATTTAAGTTTCATCACAATAAAACCCCAAAAAATCTTTTTACAATGGGTGTAAAGTGTGTTGTATTGGTAACAAAAACAACTTTTTATGTGTGAATGGATGCACATATGTAATGTTGTTGATAGTGAAGATGTGAAGAAAATCACTAAAACATTTTTGTGGTTTAGGAATGAGGCCTTTTGTCAAAATTTTGAATTACTTGTTATGCAAGAATGGGTTCACACATGTAGTGACCTTGGTAGTGGACAAGTAGTTGCATTTAGAGCACATACATTCTTCAATGGGTGCAAAATGCATTGTATTGGTAACAAAAATAATTTGTTATGCATGAATGGATACACATATGTAGTGATGTTGATAATGGACAAAAGGTGAAAAAAATCAATTGAACATTTTGTGAGCTAGGAATGAGGCCTTTAATTAGCTTTTTAAATTATCAAAAAAGAAATTGGGATTATAATTTTCATGCTAATGAACCATATAGTGAACATTACAACATTTCTAATTTGTTTCTAGCAATTAATGTAAAGTTTTACTATTTGTCAAAAAACACTCAAATTATAGTAGAATTGGACATAAGTTGCATGGGGTAGTGGTGGCAAAGGGAACAACAATTGTTGCGAAAGGCCCAACAACACATACATCATTTTTTTTGCCAAAAATTGAAAAAAAAAATCATTTTGTTTTACCATAGGCGCTTGTAGATAACCACAACATAGAAGGATTTTTAAAACGTTGTACTATGAGATCTACATTGTTCTTAAATATCACCAAAATTTGTAATTAATGTTTGTTGTCTAGCAACATCCTGATTTATATATATTATAAACATTGTTTTCAATGGCTAAAATGAAAAAAATTCTTGTAAATTAATTTTTAAAATCAAACTTTCTTATATTGAATTTGAGTTTTAATGTATTATACTTTCACACAACTCATTTGAAGTTGACCTTTTTTTTTTAGTCCACACCTATTTTGTACGGATGATAAAAGCAATGCCATTATTTGAAAAGTTAAATATGAGTCCATTCTTTTCTTAAAACTCATTCATATTCTCCATTACAATTCCCATTAAGATCTATAGTAACATGGATAATTTAAATCAACAATGCTAATGTTGAATATCATAACTTTACATTTTAAAATCATCTACAATCCACATAGATTGTGATTGTGACAATCTAATCTATTTACCCAACTATGCAACCTAGTTGAAGTGTCTTTAATAGGTCAAAATCAAATATCCAAAGGAATTAAACAAAAAAATATAGTGATGATGATTCATTGGAGTTGATTTAAGTAGGACAACTTTAGGTTTCAGAAGTTGTCATTTTTGGAAGTCATCATTTGGAAGAATTTGTTTAGTCCATTCCCAAACATAGAGGCATGGAAAGGTGTCTTTTTGGATTTGTATCTTTTCAAAAGTTTTTTTTTTCAACACCATATTCACAAATAGATTTTCAGTACCTTTTTCACCAATATGAATTTGATTGTTGTTCCATTAAATTTGAATTCAATTGAACTAAATATTAATCCAATTGTCAAGAATTCAATTTAGTTGAATTGGAGTTCCATTCAATGCATTTGAATTGAATTCAAGTTACATGCAATGTCATATTTCAATATTTTTAGTCAAATGGAACTTAATTTCCACAAATCAATTCATTTTTTTCTTAAATTGATCAATTGATCGTCATTAGGGAACTCAAGTATAAATATTGATGCTATGGTTTGTCATCAAAAAGAACATATTATCATCTTTCTTTTTCAAGGAGACAACCTCTTTCTTGGACTTGACATAACTAAATTCCATTAAAAAGCTAATATATGATTCGAGGGTAGAATGAAAGTTATTTTGTGCCCTCAAAAAATAATGACATTACAAGCATATGTCATTAAGAGAGTTTGAAAAGACTCATTTTTGGAGACTTGATATCTTAGGTGTTTGAACAAGCATTTTGTTTATCTATTTTTAAATCTATTATGGTTGTAATAGTAATAATAATAGTATTGAAATTATTTTTTCAATTTTATAACACATGCATTGCTAAGAATCCATTGAGATATTTGATCATTGTGATGTAGTAGCTAATTTAATTTCTGTATGTAGATTGATCTAGAATTTTGTTCCAAAACATCTTCAAGTACCCAAAGTTTTTCCTTTCCTTGGGTCACCATGGAGAATTTTTATAATAAAATATATAAAAAATCCAAATGAGTTCCAAGCTTTCATCAGTCCTCTTGCTCAAACACTTGAATGGTCTTGGAAAATTTTCTTTTCAAATGAAGCAAACACAATTTCATTACCATTTTTTAACAACCAACCAAAATGTTGTTTAATGCCTTTAGCTTATGCATTAGTAGATCAAACTGATTGAGATTAAAAAATTCAAACCAAACATATTTCTCAATTGCTCACCATAAATGACAACAATTGTAAAAAGATTGATGAATTTTCCTGCACATAAAGGGTTAATCAAAGGGTTAGTCATTGAGATATGTTGAGATACTTCAAGAATGTAAGAAAATGTCGAAGAATATTTAGATGGTAGGAGGAACATCCTAATGATGAAAACAAAGTATTAGTTACTAATTGCAAACTTAGGCTTTGAGCATCCACCAGGTCTTCAACCATAATTTTGTGCAAAAATGTCTTGTACTCCTTTGGAATTGTCCAATTGACAATCAAACCTATTAGACTTTGCATTCATTTCACTTCCAATTAAGATCAATGTTGGAATTGAGGATTTTGACATACATACATACATACATACATACATACTCAATGTTAATAAATTTTATGTTAGAAAGTTCCATTGACCTCTCTATTCATTCTACTAGACTAAATAGAAAGTATGAAAACTCAACAAAAATAAATATTCTACATGCATTTATTTTTATGAACCAATGTAGTCAATTTTATCTTCATGTGTAAACATGAACTTGATGAAGATTACACCAATTAGTTTGACCAAATGTAATATATGAGTAAACATAAGTGATATTATATTTTGTGTACAATATTGTACAAAATACTCATGTGACATGAACTGAATTTCAAGTTTATACATATTACAACATTTAAAAATAATTGACATGAAATAATTTTCGAGTATATATATATATATATATATTACAACATTTCTAAGTCAAGGAAGGTGAAATGATTCTCAAGTTTAGATATGCTACAACATTTGACAGTGTTGTGCGCAAGTAGTGGGCCTTTCCTTTAAGGTAAAGTCCCAGTATGGGTGGCATTCCGAAACAAGAGGACTATGATGAGGCAGTAGCTCAGTCCAGCCCCCACATTTTGGCAATGTCCCCAACCCATGGAAGCCACCCATCATTAAAGCACAAGGCGAAGGTTATCATGAACCTCAAGATAACGAGATCACCAGGTAAAGGAGGGGGATGATTATTATGCCTACTTATAAATATAAGATCCCTATGAGGTATTCAGAGATGTAAATTACCACACAAAATACCCTAAGGAATTTCTCTGGGTGTTTTATGTAACATGGAATGGTGAAGCCCCAGAATGTTGGGTAAGGTGCCAGGTGAGCCTGTTAGGATGAGCTGGGTGATGCACCCAACATAATGGGCCAAGGGCAAAGGCATGGGGATGGAAGACTCAATGATAATAAAAGTTAATCATGTTCAACAAACACATTTTGGTCACTATTACAGAAGTTTATCATATTGCTACAAGATTATGTCATACATTAATGTGGTCAAGGCAAGGACATAATCTGCCTCCCCAGACCTTAGTGTACTATCAAATGGTCAAGCCCTGTCCATTATGTTCGGTAACGAGTGAGGTGAGCTAGGTGACACATCCAACATAATGGGCAGGGCAACACTGTTCCATGACGTTAAGCTCTGGGATGGCACATTCAACAAATTAGATAAAAATTCACGTCCAACAGACACATTTTGGTCACTGTTACCAGTTCATGATCATCATCAGAAGATTATGTTATAATGTGGTCAAGAAAATGACATAATCTGCCACCCCAGAGCTTACCGTTGTGACAGAGTGCTCGGTGTGTGTTGCATGTTTCATTATCAAAGAAAATTTGCAAGGTCTGCCACATATTCCAAGATTTGTGTACTTTCATGTTATTTCTTTTTGTACCATGGAATGGACACTCTTTGTTTTTTGGTTTTATTTCTGCGGTACTCCCTTTCATTTGAAGGGTATCATTTTGTTACCTAATTAGAAACGGGAAAAAGGTTGTTATTTATCATTTTCATCTACTGTATAAATATGGTATTTTTGACAATAAACAAATATTTAAACCTTCTGGATTGATTTCAGGTACCTGTCATGAGGAGGCCATTAGGGCAAAGTGAAAGCTACTGAATTAAAGGTTTCCCAAGGTTTGAAACATGTAAAGCCACCCTTCCCATTACCCTAAGACCTTGTTACATTATGATGACACTTAAATCCTACCCTTTAGGCTATTGTATGTGTAACTGGTCCTTTATATATGTGTGAAAAACTCTTAGAAATTTTGCAGTGTAACTGGAGGGCATGCTATAGTGCACAATTATTCCTGTGCCCCTAAGTGGGTGTTCTGTTTTCACAGAGGCCTTCATGAAAACTATATGGCCCCGCTGTAATTGTTGCATTAATTTTCATGCTGCATAAGGCCCTGGGTAAGAGCATTACTGAAATCGGGCTTGTGCTCTGCTCTCACCTCATGCACCCTTATTTCAGTAATGCCCTCACCCTCAGGCTTTACCCTACTCTAAACAAACTCTGAGTTATCATGAGGTCTTTCTGAAGAGAGCAAGACAAGAGATTCTAGCAAAGCATGGCATTTTTGTGATTGAAGTTGACATAAACAATGCATTGCTTCTCAAAAGCCTCTTTGAGGTGGTCCAGATCACACATGTGATGCATCTTGCAGCCCAAGTTGGTGCACATAATGCCATGGAGAATCCAGGCTCGTATGTGCATAGCAACATTGCTGGACTGGTGAATATCTTTGAGATATGCAAGGCTGCAAATCCACAGCGAGCCATTGTTTGGGCTTCATTGAGTTCTGTGTATGGTTTGGACACTAATGTGCTATGCTTTGCCCATGCTGTTCTCCACAAGGCAGCACTCCACCATGAAAATTAAAACAGGCTCTTAGTCTAGAGGAGATGACTCTTATGAAACAATGGGACATTGCACATTTGAGATGCTTTATGTCTGAAAATTCAACTAAGCTGTTTTTGGGAACTCTTCCACAGAGTGCCTTTCTTTCGGATGGACCCAACTGATCAACCTGCAAGCCTGTATGCAGCATCAAAAAAGGCAGGAAAGGAAAATTGCTCACACATATAACCACGTCTGTGGTCTGTCTATCACCAGCCTGCAATTCTTCACTGAATATGAGCCATGGCATAGACCGGACATGGCATGTGATTTAATTACGCTGATGACATTGTAAAAGGGTGTGTTGCATCTCATGATACAGCTGAGAGAAGCATAGAAAGTGGGGAAAAGAAGATGGGTCCTGCACAGCTCCTGATTTTCAACCTTAGTAGCACCTCCCCAATCACTGTCCCTACCTTGGTTGACATTCTTGAGAAGTACCTCAACACGAAAGGCATAAGAAATGTCAAGAAAATGCCCCGGAATGGTGATGCACCTTCACCCACACCAACATCACTTCAGCTCAGACTCAGCTGAATTACAAGCCTGCAACAGATCTTGACACTGGGTTGAAGAACTTTGTCAAGTGGTAATTGAACTACTATGGTGACAACACTCATCATCATTCTGGGCTTGGCAACCAGGAACACATCATCTAGTGAGGAAAAAATTCTGTGATCATACTGTTGTCTAGGTTGTCCAACTGTGACCTGCTGTGATGTATTCAAAAAAGCTCTCCTTGCTATGGAAGATCCAAGATGTCTTGCTGTCATGGATTCAAGATATTGAATTATTGTTGGCAGTTGCTCAAGGAA
>Ga0209208_10009892_pt1 | contig 12472 bp, 10 predicted proteins | sample S1TSphfallax_3_FD_187694 | JGI IMG/M metagenome (GOLD analysis project Ga0209208, IMG submission 187694) | Host-associated microbial communities from peat moss isolated from Minnesota, USA - S1T2_Fd - Sphagnum fallax MG (SPAdes) (version 2) | ecosystem: Host-associated > Plants > Peat moss >...
TGTGAGTGTCGTGCATGCATCGTGACGATAGAAAGCCAATGATAGCTACCCCACCCAGCACAATTTGTCAAAGAGAGAAAGAAAGCACCAGAGGTGGGGTCTGTGGGGTCTTTTGTTTTTGGAGGCTGCATGTCGGGTTTTCTAAGTAGCAAATCTTTGATTCCAAAGTCAGCAGCAGCACATCAGGAGCAATATTTTATGCCTAAGAAAGCCCACCGGCATCACTAAAATGGCTTGTACATGGTACTTTACGAATCATACGTAACCTTCAAATATCGAGACATTGGGGGTTTGATTGAGTGTTGTGTGGGTATTATTGGTTTTATTTTAAAGAGAACATACCGTCCCGGTTATTGTATCTTTTATAAATTTTGATTAACTTTCCAATAAAGTTTTGAATTTTTTACAAATGTTTGAGAGCCTTCAATTATTTTTTAAATTTATTTTCATTAACTCGTGGAGGTTATTGGGTACATGGTTTAAAGTTGTTGAATTGGATGCAGTTTCAGGCTTAGTTAGGGTTTAGGGTTATGATTTTAAAAGTGCTAATTAGATTCAAATTGACATCATCTAGCTTTTATTATATCCATCACATTATTCCAAAACTTATAGAAAGACCCCAAATAAAAGACATAATATGTTATATAAGACATAATAAAATACATAATATTTTATTAAAAAATGTTATAGAATCTATGATCTTTAAGCTTAAAGTGTTAGCTTCGTATGGTCATTTTTGGAAATGACTTTTTTTTCAAAGTTGTTGTAGTTGAATTCTCTATTGAAGGTCTTTGCACAATATTTCCTCAAAAAGGACTTCTGTGCACAATGGACCATGAACATACAACAAATTCATAGAAACAATCAAGACATAAGACAAAAACTCAAAACTCACAAAAATAAAAAAGACAAAATAAAAACTCAAGATTCCAAAAACCAACAAACACCCAAGACACAACTCAAGACTCACAATATTTTTAAAAAATCCAAAATAAAGAATGATTTTTTGGACTGATTCATAATAAACAAAATACACAATTGACATGTAAACAAAATATCTATTAGGAGTGACAGAATAAAAAAGACCAGCAATGAAAGGCATAATTAGAAATTCAATCAGGAAGTGCAAAATCAACCAACCATCTTCTAAGAGAAGTGAAATCGACCAACTAACTAAGAAAAACAAAATCAACCAACCAACCAAGAAAAACCAAACCTAAAAAATTCCCCCAAAACACAATAACAACAATGATTTTTTTTTAATAAAAATCACACTTACCATAAATCTGTACATGACAAGCAATGAGGATATAAACATAAGTACCATCCAATGACCTGCATGTGACAAAACTATGAGCAAAAAAACCATTGTGCCATGAAAAACCTAAATACTTGATTTTTTAAAAAACTAACAACATTTCTAACCCTAATAAAAAATAGATTAATGGAATTTTTTTTTTAAAGTAAAAACTATTTTCTTAAAAAATGAAGAACTAAAAGTTGTATGAACCTAAACCAATATTAGGTTTTAAGTAGACGGTTGTAATTCTAGGTCGAATCTAGCTAAAGGCCAATTTTCAGTCTTGATTCAAGTTTTAAAACTTTTTTTTCAAATTTTGAAACCAATTCTCAAGGTAACCAATAATCAATCTGAAAATCGAAACCAAAACCAAACAACATTAGTTCGTACCAATGTTGAGCAACTATCATATTCTGTATATAACCTCTAGTTTTGGGTTTACAAGTCAACATAGGTAGGGTTTTAATTCTAGGCAAGTTTCTTTTTTTTAAATAGGAATTGGTTTCAATTTAGGTTCTCAACTGCCAAACATTTCCTTTAAAAAATTATGGATTATTATTTGAGTTTTTTTGGTTCATAATTTGGTTTGAATTAGTTTTGGGCTAGGTTCCAAATTTTTTAACTTAAAAAGAGGAACCACTTGAGCATCAACAACTCAAAAAAAGATAAACATGCCAAAGGATAGGAGTCACACGAACATCAACAAGAAAAAATATATTCAAGAAACATTTTTAAAATGTGAAACTTAAAAATGTAAAGATTAAAAACAACATGCAAAGAGAAAAGGGAGAATGACAAGAAAAAGAGAGAGGGGGTGGGTGTCTACATTAGACTCTACACCTTAAATAAAAGAAATATGGTCTTGTTTGATATAAAAACTCAAATTGGAATTGGTTGTTAGATTTTTCAAATGTGAAAATGAAACCAAGATTCAATTCCCCACATGGTTTTACCCTACATGTGCTCCTACAATTTCAATTGGGAGGTGGTTCCTAATTTGTGGATAGAACCACTAATTTTTTGTTTGTATGTTTTTAATTTTTCATGTTCAATAAAAATCTTTCATCCTATTGATATGTGTTTTATATATGTTTTAAATGTATAACATCTGTGTGCAAAAACTACAAACTTATGAAAAATGAATTTCATACAATTTCTATTACCAAATCATGAGATGCAAAGTTTATAATTTAAATAAAGTTTTGCAATTCCTTTAAATTCATCAAATACCTATAAAGTTCAACCTACTTGCCAACTTCACTTTCCACAAGAACCTATGTTAAAAATTTATTTCTCAAAGTTTTGCCTTCAATTATGATTTTGACAAAAAAAAACCTAGTTTCATAGTTAGGTTCTTGTGCCAATTCTACCAAAAGGCTATTTATTCATTGAAGTGACAATAACTTGAACTTTAACCCCAAGTTTAACACTCCAAACTAGAGAACTTGAAACTTGTAATTTTGCATAATATAATGCTTTACATAAAGGCCATTTTTTTAAAAATGACTACTTCCAATAGGTGGGCCATATTGATTGGCTCAAGTCTTGACATTCAAATTCTTATTAAATTTGCCCATAGTTGTTAACGTAATGACAACAAGAGTAATGGTACAATTTTTTTCCCCTTCATTTTCATTTTACCTTTTTTTTTTCACCTTGTCACATTTTGCATACATAACCTCCCATGTTAAAAGTACCAAGGGACATGTACCAAAGGTCTTATAACATGTCATATAACATGTCAGGTAACATGTTACATGCCTATTAGCACCCCTAACATGCCCTAAACATCTATAACTTGGACTCAAAATGTGTGTGGGAGTGCTAAGGTTAATTAAAATGGGACAAAGGTTATATAATGTAACAAAAAAAATGTAACAAAATACTCTTGTACTAATTGCATTTGGGATCTATGTTGTTGTGTGTTACTGCTGACAATCAACTGATAAATTGACTAAAAAAATGAATTAAAAATACCATGAAAATTATTGAATGACATTGCACGCAATTTGAATAGAATTTGATTCAAATTTTTAAATAAAATGCAAATTGTTGAAAAAAATATTGAAAATCTGCTCATGAATATGATGTTTGAAAAATAATAATTAAAAATCGTAGATCTAAAAAGACACATTTAAATGCCCCTCATTATTTAGGAACGGACTAAATAGATTCCAATTTGAGACTATCTAAGTGACAAGTTATAACCTACGAAACCTAAAGTTGTTCTTCCTTAATTGTAGGAGTAATTTTATATTAACTACATTAACAACTATGGGCAAAACATAATGTTAAGGCATTCAAACACATAGACTTCTCACCAAATACTGCAGCTCAGTATTTCTGATTGGTCGATCATAATTATTGGTCCAGGTGGTTTGCTATTAGTAGTTCCCAGTAGATGCAGTTCCGGTTACAATTTTATTGGTGGGGTTAAAGTACTTAGAGCATCTCCAACGATACTCAGTATGTAACTCTGGATAATAAAATTAAATGTCTAAGTTTAGCTGTTTTCATATTTATAGGTGAGGGCTGGGGTAGTGCAATTGAAAACACTCTTTTTGCAATAAGAATTTTCTAATTCGCCCCCCAAAAAAAACAAAAAACAAGAAACATTTGTGCCATGTGGGTTGACTTGCTCTAAGAATGAAGGTCAAACTGTTTTTTCCTCGACACATCCCTCGAAATTCCAAAATTGTGTCCCCCATGCTACGAATCTGGTGATGATAAAAATGCCATTTACAATCTCGCACAAAATTTTCCTGATGTTGTTTGACCCTGAGATTCCGGGTCCGCAAAACGTGCCGAGAAGTTGGTGAAGATGATATAAAAAAAAACAGAAGAGGATTCACTCGCAGCTGCGCTTTTCTGAATGATTGGTGCTAAAACAGGAACACCCATTTGGAAAAACACCGATTTTCTGATGTATTTCAAACCTATATGACTTTATTCCAAAGCAAAAAAAAAACAAAAGTTGGGTTGGGCGGCGCCGATGGGGAGGAAGAACCAAAAACAAGAGGAAAGAAAATGAAGAACAACGGTGGGAAGGAAGGAAGAAGGATATGGTCCAAAGTCCAAACCAAGTTTGAGATCTCAATTTTCTTGATTTCAATCTTAAGTAGCGGATGGTGAATGTGCGATTCTTAAGATTTGGTTGTCTACATGGTTGAAGGATTATTAAATCCTCCCCTCCTTTAGTTGCAAAGCTGTTGCATTTGTTGTGGGACTGATTTTTCATCTGGAAGATGAATCCATGCAGAACAAGAGGTGGGTGGTTTGACAAAAGAACTCAAAGAGAATTCGATTAGATACAACTACCTACTCTGAAAGCTCAGACAGAATTTGATGAGTAGTTGGATTTTTTTATCTGTCTTTTTGATTGATTTAAGCAAAAGAAATGTTATACAAGATGTTATGCAAAATCGATTCGAGGTAGATTTTTTACCAGAGAAATGTTGGAGCTGTGATTCCCAATTAGGAATAGAGACTGTCAGTGGTGGTGGTGATGAGCTATGAATTAGCCAAAAGCTTGTGATCTTTACTTGCTCCTGTGATAATTGGAAAATAGATGGGATACTGTTGTGGAAATCAAACTTTTTTGTTTTTTTTGGTTTGGTGCTCAATAGCAATTAAGTATTCTCTGGTGGGTTTTGAAGTTGCTCTTCTTACAGGAAACCAGTTCAGCAGGAGGATCAGTGAAGATGGGATATCCAGCAGAATCTCTAGTTGTCAAGCCTTCTCTGGGTACTTGACAATAGAGGCTTGACAAAGATCAAAAGGATGAAGAAGAGGACCAAAGACCAAAAAGGAGGTGGAAAAAGCTTAGGTGTAAGAAGAATCTACAACAACAACAACAGCAGGAGGTTTGATCTTTGATCATGGGAAACAAGGTGTCAAGGGTGGTTGCAGGTTGTTTTGTGCGCAAGAGGAAGGAGCCAAACAGTGGGCCAGTTCTGATGTTTTCCAAGATTTTGGATGGAGGATTAGGCCATTCCTTCTATTATGCAAGGCCAGCAATTGGGTCTCCTCCAATTCACCAGGAATTGGACAGCATTGTCTTGGCATCATCAAAACTTTCATTCAATAATGCAGATGCTGCAAGGGCAGCTGCAGTTGACAGTGTCAGTACAATTGTCGGAGCTGGAAATTTGCACCATACAAACAGCGAGATGGGTTCTCAAATGGGGGGCTGCTGGGAGAAATCTAGATCCCAGCTGTCTGAGACATCCTTCAAGGCAATCTCAGGTGCATCTGTGAGTGCTAATATAACCACTCCTTGTACTCTCATCTCCCAACCACAATTCAATTCCTTCTCAAACATTCTGTTTGACCAGGCTGCAGCTTTTGAGAGCACATCCTCTTTCACTGCTCTGCCTCTCCAACCTGTTCCCTGCACTGCCAGAGGTGGTGGTCTCTCTGAGCTTAGTCCAATCCCAGGAGCAGTTGATAATGATTGCTTTTGTCCTAATCCCTTGGAGAGAGGATTTTTGTCAGGCCCTTTGGAAATGATATCCATGTCAGGCCCATTAGAGCTTGTTGACAAAACCAATTTCTCTGCCCCTTTAGAGGCTCGTCCACACAAACCAACCAGGTTCCGTGCTAATTTTGCAAGGACAGTCAGCTTGAAGTCTGTAAGAAAAGCCATGATTAAAACAATTTCCAAGACCCGCAGATCCATTGTACTGCCAGTGATGAAGTTTGTGATGAAGAATGAGGAAGAAGAAGGGGTTCGGGAGCTCATTGGATTGAAAAGCTCACATGTCGATTTGCCATTGGATTTGGGGACCTGCTGCACTGTAAGCTCAGAATTGGAGGACACCAGAGAGTGGAACAAGTGCCAGTGGGCTCAGGCTAAGGCTGGTGAGGACCGTGTCCATGTAGTTGTATCTGAGGAGCATGGATTGTTATTTGTGGGCATTTATGATGGCTTCAATGGCCCTGATGCACCCGACTTCCTCATGAGCAATTTGTATCCTGCAATCTACAGAGAGCTCAAAAAGTCCGTCTGGGACCAGAATGATGAGTTTAATAGCAAAGCCAAGGAATCAGAGAAGATAGGATTAGTAGATGGGCAAGCTGGAGGTAAAATGGACACACCATTTTTCAAGTTAGCTAATGCAACTGCATCCAAAGTTAGGTTAGTCAATGATCCACATGGAGAGTTCAGTGACCAAGTCATGAGCAATGAGATTTCTCAAGAGAATGAAGACTGTAGGGAAGACCGCAGTGTATATTCTTGTAATTGTCAAAGTGCTATTGATGAGCATGCTCCACACACAACTTTAGTTACTGTAAAACATAACCCAGATCCCACTAGTCTAATGCCTGAGAATATAGTGGCCCAAGAGAGCTTGATAAGTTCAAAGACTGTGGATGGTGAGAGAATAGCACAACCCCTAGAACCTCAAGAGGGGACAAGGTTAGCAGTAGAAGAAGGTGGGTTTTGTAAGGTTAGACTTTATTCAGAGCAGACAAATGAGGAAGTAGATAGTAATGGGTGGATGCATTTGAAGACATCCCAGCAGAAAGCAAATGTCACAGGAAAAAAGAATGTGAAAGCAATGCCAGTCATGGGCAGGAAAACTCGGCAAAATTGGCACCGAAAACAACATTGGAGGTTTCTGCAATCAAGGTAACTAACTGACAGACCTCTGCATGGAACATTAGCGGATTGTGGAGGACTTGTGAAGAGGTGGATGTTAGTTTCTTGGCTCAGAATCATGGCTAGAATAGCCATGTTTGTGGAGATGTGAAAGAAAGAACGTTATTAAGCTCCTGATGTTTGCAACTGCAGAATTGTTTTGACTGTTTTTTTTTTCCCCTGTCAAAATCCTGCATGTCCAGCTTGATGCTCATTTGACTTGGGGGTTCCCAATATCAGTAGGTATGCAGTGGAGCAACAGAGTCATGAAGTTGAGGAGCAGCTTCATGAGAAGCTTCAGTTGGAGCAGGAAGCTCGGGATTGTGAACGGGGTGGTACTATCAATCATGATTCAGTCTTGAAGGCACTTGCTTGTGCACTCAATGAAACTGAGACTGCCTACTTAGAAATGGCTCACAGGTACTCACCTATCAGTCACCATCTTTCCAATACTCACGAAGCTTTGGCTGCTGAGCCGAAGGCAAGTTGCAAGTCACACATGTTTTTCAGCCACCTGCATGAATTTTTTTTCCACTTCTATTGTGAGTGAGGCTAATGGAATTTCAAGGACCTTAATGCTTTCCTTGATCCTGCAGTGTTTTACATGAAAATCCAGAACTCATGGTGATGGGCTCTTGTGTGCTCGTCATGCTCATGAAAGATGAGGATGTATATATTATGAATGTTGGTGATAGTAGAGCAATTCTTGCATGTAAGCGATCCAATCAGGGCTCTTTTTCTCGAACCTCTAAAGCCTCAACAACAGACTCTGGGATGACATCACTAGACAACTCTCAACAAACTTGTCACGAATTGGATGAATTTTCAACGGTGAGTGGAGATCGAGATGTATCAATGAAGCTGGAACTTGAAAAGATCATTGAAGAGACTACCATTGAACTGGAGGCTTTTGAGACTGTCAATGATATTGTGAGTTGTGTCTTGCTCTCACCGGCAACATCATCATCATCATTGAATGCCTTGCAACTCTCTAAAGACCATACCACAAGCAACGATCAGGTAGAGAGAGAACCATGATTTTTTTTCTATGCATTCTTGCATTTAATTTGTGTACAACTGGAACAAGTTTTGGCAATGGGTTGCATTGTGGTGAAATTCCTCTCTGGACCAATATAGTGCTCTTGTGATATGTCTAGGAAGTTCAAAGATTAAGGGCAGAGCATCCCAATGACCATGACATCATTTCCAATGATCGAGTGAAGGGGAGGTTGAATGTGACTCGTGCATTTGGTGTTGGCTTTCTAAAGCAGGTAAAAAACAGAATTCCAGGAGCTGCATTCTCTTTCCATTTCATTAACAGAAAACAGATTTTGTGATGCCCCAAAGAAGCCCACAAATTGTATGTGAAGATGGGCAATCTCCAGATGTTGTGACAATTGTGCTGGTAGAAAGTTGTATTTGATTTTTCGCTGAACAATTTGAAGAGAGATGTTTATGCTCTAGAGATTCAATTGCTAAATGGACCTTGTGTTTGTTAACAGCCCCAATGGAACAATGCACTGCTGGAAATGTTTAGGTGTGAGTTTGTGGGGAGTGACCCATACATCACCTGTGAACCATTTCTCCACCACCATAAGCTTGGTCCACAAGACCAATTTTTGATACTTTCTTCAGATGGATTGTATCAGTACCTGAGCAATGAGGAAGCAGTTGCTCATGTGGAATGGTTCTTGGAGAAGTTTCCAGATGGTGATCCTGCCCAAAACCTCATTGAGGAGCTTCTGTTCCGTGCTGCCAAGAAAAATGGTAGGTTAAATTTTATAGCTGTTTTGATTCAAGGTTCACAGTTTATATGAGAGAGTTCAGAGCCAATATGCATTGATTCTTTCCAAGCTACTCTTTCTCAAAACAATTCCCAAAGCATTTTCATCACGCCCCTTGAAGAAGGCTAATGCTTCTTCTGTGTCAATACTGCAGGGATGAACTTCCATGAGCTCTTGGATGTTCCACATGGAGATCGTCGCAAGTACCATGATGATATCTGTGTGATGGTCATTTCCCTTGAAGGCAGGATTTGGAGATCCTCATGTTTTACCACCCATCTGGCTAATTGAGCAGGGACCAGACATGGCTTTGAGAACACCTGATGGGGAATTGTTGGAGCCAAAATCACATATGTACAAGAGGGTGAAAGGTCCAATAATATTAACTCAACACGGGTTTTCCAGAGATGCTCAAAGCAGTCACCATTGAAGCTAAACACAAGTAAGTCACCAACAAGAACACCTGAGGGTCAGACATAGTTGTGTAACATCAAATCAGACATTCCTTCAAGCTTTCAATCAAAGCCTTCACAATGTTGTTGGTGATGAAAGGAATCAATTATGTCCGAGCCTTGAGTTTGAAGAATTGTTCATTGTGAGTTTGAAAATCAGCTCTTTTAATATCTAAATTATTCCTGAATTCCCTGAACTGCTTGAGCATCCATCCATAGGCGAGTGATGATGCAGAGCAACCTTGATGTGGGTCATTGTGCAATTGAGGAGTCTGATCACATTTGCACAACACCACTCCAAATTGAGACTTTCTGAAGTTGATACATTGCTCATGAAGCACTGTGGAATGCTTTTGTCAGGAAATTTTTCATTTCTTTTCCAACCTTGCCACACTTGCCACAATTTTCTCACAGAGATCCATGCTCCTATCTCTACTATTTTTGACAAATCACAAAGATCCATGTTCCAATCCCTACGTTTTCAGACTTTTCAATTGTTTTGGCTTATTTATATCATCCAATGAAGGGGTGACACTTAGGAGGCCTCTACCCAAGGTACATATGTACCTACCTAATAGTATCAGGCCTGTATGTGTAATGGTCATGCACAATTGTGTACATTAAATACATGGTTGTGTATGGCCATTACATTTGCACAAGGTAATGTAAGTGAAATTATTTTCTACATTTTCTATAGACAAAGACTATCTCCAGTGGTGCTTAGTATGTGACCTTACAAAATATTTCTCATGTCCAATTTAAGTTATTTACTTTTTTTCCAAATCTCACCCATAAAACTAAAACTGGGATTGCAAATATGTGGGAGACTACTAATAGCAAACCACCTGAACCAATCATTATGATTGACCAAGCAGAAACAGGGAGCAGCAGTGAGATGGTATATATATCACACTCTTCTCTAGCAGGTGGTAGGCTTTTGCTGTGCCTTTTAACAATCTCAGCAAACTGTGCAAAAATGGATCTGCTAAAACCATTTTGCTGACCCAAACCAGCATCTTTAGACTTTTCTTTATCCAATTTCAAGTTGCAGGGTCACATACTGAGGACTGGTGGAATTGCTCTTAGAGCATGCTCAACATTATTGGAGTAGATTATTGGCCTTTCCAGTACTTTTTGGATGAAGATTTACTTAAAACACTATGAATCTTCTTCGCAGTACCCTGCAAGAGCACTTGTACTAGAAAATGACTGTTTTTCACCAATAAATGATTGTTTCTCATTGGCCAACTACAATGATTGGCCCAGGTGTTGAGAGTCAAATAGTCGCTCACACGTTGCACAGTCCATTTTTCATTTTCGTGGGTAGGGATGAAACTAAACAATGCACACAGTATGTGCTAAATATTGATAGAGGGTTGCTGCTGGGCTCGATCTTAGACATTGGTCAAGTATAATGAAAATTGTGACCATGTAAATCATTGTATAAATGGGATTCTCCCTTTCACTCAATGCGCATCTTTACTTCTCCCCTGGGGTTTATTTCTTGTCGATTTCCTTTCCATCCCTCCATCCCTGCCCGTTAAAATTATTTGTGGACAGTCCTTGTCTTTTTGTTGCATATTATTTGCTTGTTTATATCATCCTTTTGTTGTTTGTCAATTTGTTCTGAAATTACCCTTCATTCAACTACTTTCCTTTGCCACATGGCCTCTCTTAGAGTGTTGCTTACTACTTTTAATCACTTTATCTTAAAGTACCTTTGGAGCTTTGTTTTGGAATGCACCTTCAACCACTTGCCTTGGTCACTTATAGACTTTATATTGTACTGTTTTAACTCCCAATGCCGTTCCAACCATTTTGCCTTGGAATGTTGTCTTATATTGAGTCCATTCCGTGATGTGTAAGTTTTTAGTTATCACTTAACACTTCAATCATTTTACATCTATCAATGAGCTTTCTCAATTTTACACAAGTTTACACAGATTGGGTTGAAAACTTCTGCTTTTACACTTATGAAAAAGTGCAAACGAGTTTCCATATTTTCCATCTATGGATCTGGAGTGTACATCCTAAACCAAATACACACCCAACACATTTCCTACCTCTTAAAACCTCTTTGACCTAGCTTTGAAGTAGCTCATTGCAATGACTCTGCACTTTATGGCAAGTTCAAACTTCAAATAAAAGAAACTTAGCTTCCTATATCTAGAACTTCTACATCTAGAGCTTCACTTACTAGATCTTGAGCATTTCGAAGATTACAAAAACAACATTTTACCATCCAACACAAATTTACCTTCAAATAAAGCTCCAAGGGAATTCTCAAGCTCAACTGACCCAAAAAATTGTAAAATGAGTTTCAAAGCTTCACCAAAGGTTGTCCCTAGTTTTTTCTTCCTCCCTAAGCTTCCCCTTTTGCACTTTCTATTTAGTTTTTACACTCAACTTCTTGTTTACTCTTGCATCTAACTACTACCCATTCACATTTTGCATATCATTTCATACTTGCTAATTCCAACCCCACTTACAACTCTTGTTTCAAAATGTTCCCACACACAAACTGAAAGGACGGTGAGTTCTAGCATGATCAATCTCAATTTTTCAATGAAACAAAATGGCATTCATTTGAAAAGTTGAGTCAATAACTAGGAAACTTAGTAGTTGAGTGTTGGATTTATCTAAATGGCATATCAAAACTTGTTCCATTGATACAATAGAGTAATTACACTAAAATGGCCTTCAACACAAAAACAATCACATATAATAGAAAATAAGTGAGATTGACAATAAAAGATTACTTGGCTATGCCATCTTTGATCATTTGATTCAATTTTAACAAGTCCCCATGAATGTTTTCTTGTTAATTTTTTTGATGCAATCAAGGTGGTGATCATCCATAAGCTAATTTAAACAAATGTGGTCAAGGTGGTGATCATCCATAAGCTAATTTAAACAAATGTGGTCGTTAAGAAGATATGAAAGAAAAAAAACTAAACATCCTTATATACTTTTGGCTATCAACTTGAACCATGTATAAGAAATTCTTAAAATTGTCTATTTTCATACATAGTTTGTGGACAAATTTGGCTAAATATTCCTGTGGACAATCGTCAATTTAGCTATATAAAAAATTGAGGGATAGCCCTCCAACATATGATTCTTCAGCGGGCTGCCACACTTAGTCATAGTTCTTCATCTCTTCCACACACACCAACAAATGCATCTCCATCACTAGCTGATTTGTGTGAGAGGATGCCCTTTTAGCATTAGGTCTTCTACTTCATTGCTATTGTTTTGATTTTCCTTTGGTGTGTTTACATTTGCTTCAACATGC
>Ga0209208_10009893_pt1 | contig 12472 bp, 13 predicted proteins | sample S1TSphfallax_3_FD_187694 | JGI IMG/M metagenome (GOLD analysis project Ga0209208, IMG submission 187694) | Host-associated microbial communities from peat moss isolated from Minnesota, USA - S1T2_Fd - Sphagnum fallax MG (SPAdes) (version 2) | ecosystem: Host-associated > Plants > Peat moss >...
TTCACGTTCTTTCATAATTAGTGGTTCATTGTATACTACTTCTATTTTGTTTGGAAGTTCAAATAAAATTATTATAATTTATTAAACCTTCCTACATTGGGAGGATAGGTGATGCAACATGAATATCATTAAAAGAAGAAAACCTAAAAATATATAACCTTGTATACATATATGTTCATAACTATCATTCAAAGCTTAAGTTTTTAAACATTATACCATGATGCCATGTATAGGTATGCAAGGGAAAATGTCCGCCCACTAGTGCATTTCATGGGCTTTCACAAAACAATAAAACAATAGCCCATTTAAATAAGGGCAGTACTTGTGTATGTGATGTGAGATGCTCACCTAAGTAAGTCATCTTTTTTTTCCAACCAATTCTCATCATTTAGGTTATCACATATGCAAGCCTATGCCCTAGTAAATACTTGCCTAACATTAATCCGTACACACTTAAAACACTTTGAACAAATTTCTATATAGACCTTTAAACTTGTGTTAAATCATTTGAAACCCAAAATTTTTAATGTTTAAATGAATTTCATCCCCCTCTTGAACTCCATTTATGAAATTTGAAATTTGTTGATATTGGTATTTGGTTATACTAGGATTATAATAAAAATGCAACATGCAAAATTCATTGTGTAGTTCACAACATTTTTAAAATTGTGACATTTTCCCCCTCGGGGCATGGTTGCATGGCATTAGTGGGGAAATGTTCTTGCATCTTTCCAAATTAAAATTAAATTTCATTTTCCATTGCATGCATTGTTTTCACAATGTAATTATCCAATAATGATTTCTGAAGGAAGGTTGTTTGTTTGTTTTGTTTTTCACATTGAGATCTCCCAAATCATGGCACCTTTTGACCCACTTTTAATATTACTAGAAAGCCTTTAATGAGTGGGGATGTATCAAGTTGCTTTCATAATGTTTCAACATATGGTGGAAAATTTATTAAATTTTGAAAAAAAAATTCACTTCAATTCATTTAAATCAAAATTAACATTTTAAAGGAATTTGGGTGTGCTTTTGGTATTATTGGAAAACCCTTAATGTATAGGATTTTAGTAAAGCTTATTTTCAAAATTTTAAACCTAAGGTGAAAAAGATTGTTTTGAGTAGTTTTCATCATTGGAAATTCATTTAAATTACAAAAATGATTTTAGAAAGAAAATTGAGATGGGTAACTAGTTCACACACGGGCCAACAACACATGCAACACAATTAATCATGATGTGTTCTGCCTCCATTCCCATTGTTCATTTGTTGATGATGCACCTTCTGTGTGATAATAAAAAAAACTTTATTTTTTCAATTTACAGGGACAAACACAAGAATTTTATTTTATTTTACAAACTTAGGAAGGTAACAAATATAAGTTTCTATTTTAAATTCAAAATTTATTATTTCAAAAATTAATGCGCATTGTATGTAATTTATAATTCATGATAACCAAACTTTGTAATCCAAACCTTTATTTTACATAGTTTTTTTTCATGTATTCACATAATCATATTCAATCTTCATGATTTAATCCATGTACTTCAAAAATCTCAATCTTCAATTCGGGTTCATGCTTTGGTTCTTCTTTCAAATAAGATATAAACAAAAATATCATCATATGTAAAAAATAAAACAAAACACAAATTCAAGCTCCTAGGTAATCCTATGTTTACATATTTCCATCCTACAACATACTTTTTATTTTTGACTTGTTCTCCCTTGCTTTAAGTTATGATAATGTTTGGATTTCATGTTTGTAATTTTACTTAACAAAGAATTAAAAAATTTCCTAATACATTAGGTTTTGTAAGATGCAATTTTTGAAAAAAGTTCTTTCAATCAGATGTAGTGAATTGAACACAAAATACATCTTAACTACTGTCTTTCTCACATAAAAGGAAAGTGTTGAAGGGAATGATGATCATCATTATCAAAACTATATTAGCCTAATGGGTCCACGATAGGAAGCATGTCTTCATTTTAACACATGTGATCAATCAATTAAATGATTTGCAAATACATTTGCAAAAGTGATTATCTACCTTTGTATTGTATTAAATAACACATAAATGTGATAACACATCAACGTAATGAAATCCACTATATGAATATAATTTTTTTAAATCAAATTTCAATTCACATTGGTTTGGCAACTTGAAGAGTCTATTAATAAATACATGGTGCAATTGAATTAATGTTGAAATTAAAGTTTGATTAAAGATGTTATGACACATGCATTCACTCTAGGTTAATGCCTTGACATATCAGTTTCTAGGTGACATATGGTCAAGGCTTAGACACATGGATTTAAAAACTTTTTGATTTTTTGATTTCTTATTATAACCATATTGTAACATGTCGATATATAGTGGAGGAATGTTAAACTTGTTTAATAAAACATCAAACTTTATTAAAACATTGAAATTAATTTGTGTGATTTCATTATTAGAACCTCCAAATGACTTCTTTTCTTTTCTTCAAATAACTAATGTTGCTTGTTAAGTGAAAAAAAAATCCCAATCCACAAAGCATATTAAAATCACAAATAATTATTTTTTCATGGTCATAAAAGAAACTTTAATACCCTCAAGGTAATTTTGTGATGATAATTACTATTACTTAACATAAACCAAAGAAAAATGACTTTGCATCTTGATAAAAATAAAACCTCTACACCCATACATAACTTTTAAAGTTCAGTCTTAATCATTTCAAACTAGGAAACTAATTGATTTCTCCTCTAACATATTTTCTCAATGTGATTTTTTATAATTATAAAATCATCCATATAGAACACCATGATGAATATTTTTTTGTTTTTGAGTAAGTAATACATGTTTTCATTGGCATCATTTTTGGTTTTGCACATACTAGTTTATTTTATCATACTAAGCTTTTGGTGTGTGTCATACTTGCACACCTTCTATTTTTGCCTTTGAATTTTAAACCCTTTATTTGTATAATGAAAACATCTTCTTTCATATAACGATTAAGAAACATCGTCTTTACATTCAAATGCAATAACTCACATTTCTTTTGAACTACCAAGGCCATAATTGATCTCATTACATTACATTTAATGGCCGACACAAAAAAATCATTCAAATCAATTATTGTTTTTTGTTCATATGTTTTTGCCACTAATTTCACTTTGAACTTGTCAAGTTTTCCATCAAGTGTTGATTTTATTTCGTACACCCATTGCGCATTGATCAACTTCCTTCCTAGTGAAAGGTCAACAAGACTCCATGTCCTATTTTTCAAAATAGAATCCATTTCTTGAGCCATTGCATGATCCCATCCTTGTGAATTAAATGCCTTTAGATAATTATGAGGTTTTGAATGATGCATCACGACAAGACGATAATCTTCATCTTAAAAAATTTCACAAGGATAAGATAATGCCAATGTTCCCCAATAATTAATCATGTAAAATAGTTATTTACATTTAGTTGACTATCATTGTTCAAGAAAGTATATCAATATAATGAAAGTTTCAACAACAAGTGATCAACAAGCTTCTAAGGGTCTTTTAACATTTTTCTTGATTTTGATTTTGAACTTTGCCATACACATTCTTTTATGTCTTGTTTGTCTTTTGTTCATAGTAGGTTTCTTGGATCAACGTGCTAGCATGATTGAAATTGTTCTCTCTCCTTAATTCTAAAACCTTTCATTTCAAACAAGTTTTTTCCCTTGTTGCGAGTTTCTACCGAGCTTCTATCAAATTTTGATCATTTTTTTGTCATTTTGTAATAATCAACTTTGCAAAAAAAATACAAAATTCAAACTATTGTTGAATTTTTGTCAAGATTGTCAATGAGGCCATTGAAGTTTTTGGTGTTTCTTCTTTCTTCTAACTTATTCTAGAAATTCATGAGTCTTTGCTCAAGGATTATGAAAATGAATCAAGTTTGGATTCTTAGTTTCCAATAATTTGCACTCAAAAAGTTAAAACAAAGATTCACACCATGTTGAATTTTTTAGTCCTCCATCATTGTAATATGTTTTGCACATTTCATTTGTTGTTCAACAAAAACCTTAGCAATTAGGTGAAGGCTAGGTCTATCACTTGGTATTCCCAATCCTTGATGACTTAGTATGATGATTTGAAATGGATTGAACACTTTAAAGTTGGTAGGCATTTTGTCTTTCAACTAATTGAGAAGTTGATGCATTCAAATGATGAAAAAAGGACACACACTATAGGTGCACAATGCCAATTGGAATTCAGGTTGCATGTGCATTATATAAACTTGCACATGGGCTAAATACCTACATTGTAATGAAATGTTGTGATTGGTAAATCAATTGTTCACATGGTCTTGCGAATGTTATGTTTAAATGTCAAATAAAACCATTAGAAGGAAAAGACTTAAGAGATGTGATGGTTGGATTCAAAACCTTTGTGGTTTTCCATCAATCCATGGCACGACTGATGTCACTTAGATACATATTTAGAAACCACAAGTGGCTTTCATTGGAAACAACTCCTCTTCCAAATCTAAAATGTACAACATGTAGTTCCAAGCTATTATTGATCATCTAAAAAAAATTCAAGATGTTTTTGTTGGTATGCCTAGTTTGATGAATGACGCATGAATTTTGCAAATTTCAAACTTGTATGATAAGGCTAGGGATGGTGATTTGTTCTGAATGGTTCAAGGTGAAAAAAAAATTAAACTTTACATATTGGGTGACAAAGGTTATTTATTATTACCATGGGTAATGGTCCGTCATAAACAAGTTGGCAATGCATGTCACATTATACTAGAAGTGTTGTATAACAAACACTTCAACACCTTTGTTGAAGTCTAAGAATGCTGTAGAAAACTCATTTGGCATGTTAAAAATAATTTAAAAAAATTCTTATTAAAAAAAAACTTGGATGTATTCTTCTTACCTAATGTCGTTTTAATGTCTGTTATTACATATTGTATAACATGATATTTGATGGGAAAGATCTTGACATTAAAACATTGATGTTGTAATTAGATCTTGAAAATGCAAACAAATTATATGCATGTTATCGATCATAGAAAAGTTCATGAACAAACTCCCATAATGAATGAAGTTAACAATGAAACTAAACCACAATTGCGAGGCGCTAAGCTTTAATCAAGGGTAAATCAACATCTTATTCTTTTCAACAATATTTTATAATTTTTGGAGTATGTATAAAGGGAATTGATGTTTTGTGTCTTGGATCGCATTTGAAAAGTTCAATGATTTTATATCTTGGACATGATTAACAATTTGAAATGTTTGTTAATAACATCAAGCTATCATCACCATGCTAATTGTAGAAATAATCAATTTTCATCAAGTACATTTTCCTTTTCTAATGAACTTGAAGCAAAGTTCAAAGGTGTAGGTAGTAAAGCCTTATCCTGCATGAATGTGTGACAAATTGTAGTATTAATGCTAGAAATAACATTCATCATATTCTTGCTTGTTTTGTGAATCTTCTTATCATGCTATTTAAGGTACTTCAATTGCTATTTGATATTGCATTGTTGGATTGTGGTGGAATAAATTTGAATCTTCAATTGTTTCAAGTTAATTCGATCCATCGCTTCAATAATTGTTTTATTGTTCTTATTTGTGGCTTTTATCATTGGCAAAAAAACATTTGTACACTTACATGTGAAAACACATTAGGGTGAACAAATATTGACAGTTACAAAGTCCATTTTGGAGATTTATTAATGTATTTTTGAACGTAAAAACCAGATAAAAACAAAAAAAACATTGAAATGATATTAAAGTTGGCATATTGTTGTAGTTGCCATGTTGATGGTTGCTTTTGCATGAGTTGGAATTGCATCCTCTATCACATTTTTCACTTGTTTCATCTCCTTTGATGCTTTTGATCCTTGTAGTCTTTGTGCAAGTGTAGAAGTGCTTTGGAATTCTTTTCCATCTTCACATCAACAATTTCATTTGTGTTAGTTCAAAGTGTAAGAGTTCATAAGTATTCAATCAAATCATTGTGAAGTCTAAAATGTAAATTTGCATTTTTTATTTCTTTAATGCCTTGCCTAAACATTTCAAAAGATAATCTTCAATTAAATTGAATGTCAATAATTAATTCAACACCTTCCACTTGATCATCATGTTCATTTTTTATGATCATGTTATGTAAAACCATGCATGCCATGAGAATGTTAACTTTAATTTCACAATCCTATGTGCGAAATGGATCTTGCAAAACTCCATTCGACATCTTTGCAATCGACCTAAGTTTGTGTTTCAACAAAATGTTAAATCCCAAATCATTCACAAGTCCTTACAATAAATTTACAAACACAAGGGAATGATCCAAAATGTTAAAATCATTATAATCACCTAGGAGTCAAAAATATGCATGCCAAAACTAGAGCATTTGATTTGGAACAACTTCAAGTATAATTGAACTCTAGTTGTCCTTATCAAAAAATTGTCCCCACCAAACTATAGGACAATTTTTCTATAGATAATGCATGCAATCCAAGTTTGCAAACATTCCAAGCTAGCCTCTTCCTACATTGATCATGAGTCGTTTCTCAAAATCCTATAAAGGTGGCTTGTGAAAGTTATGAACTCCAACACAACTTGAATTATAGCAACAAACCTTTTGAACAACTTAATAAGTGTTGATTATTCCCAACTTGAAATATTCATCATATGTGTTAATAACAAGCCCATAAAGTGCCAAAAAGATGACACAAGCCACACTTGCCTACTAAGGAGACTATTTTCAAAAAATATTCCTAAAAATATTTTCACAAAAGCCTTCAAAAAAAAAATCTTTTAAAATCTTGAATTTTTTTTATACTATTATCTCAAGGTTTATATAAAAAATTTCAAGAAATGTTTCATTTTCAAAAGTTTTGAAATCCCTTTACATGTCATTTTTGCATATTTTAAAAACAACCATTATAATGTTTAAATGAGTTAAATTTTTTTTTTCATTCATTAAATATTTTTCAAATTAATTCACATGTTTTAATGATATATTAAGAACTTTACAATGTAAAAAACCTTATATTTTCAACACCAAATTAAATCACCAGTTCTAAATGTGAAAAGCACCCCATATGTAAAAATCCGCAAACTAGCAGAGGCTTCGATGGTTCGCCGAAAAAACGTCGCTCCCGGTCGAAGTCGCCGACCGCGTAAAGACCAGACTTTTTGTTTTCACGTTCGTCAACGAACGAACGAACGAACAAACGAACGAACAAACGAACGAACGAACGAACGAACGAAGGAGGTTCTAGAGTCGCCACCTGGACTAGCTGACAGACACGTCCGTTGTCTTTTTCATTTGTTCATATACCCACAGCGACAGCTCAAGCTCTGGGAGCAGCAAACGCAAAACACAAAATCCGCGCAACACACACACGCACTGTGGCACCACAAATCGCAACAGAAGGGAAGGGAAGGGAAGGGAAGGGGAAGAGGGAGCTTCAGAAGAGATTTGAGATCTGGAAAACCACGCACGTAGTCATGTTAGAACAGCTTTTAATCTTCACTAGAGGAGGTCTGCTGCTATGGACTTGCCAGGAGCTCGCCAACTCTTTGAAAGGTTCTCCTGTCAACGCCCTCATCAGGTATAATGGATCTCAATCGCCTCCCCCCCCCTTTCTCTCTTTTTGCTTCTGAATTTTTTCCCATCGTTTTTCTCGCTTCTTCTTCCCTCGTTTCGTCTTCTCTCTCTCTCTCTCTCTCGCTAGTTGCCTGCTAGGGTATACTTGTAAGTGGTATCCGGCTTCGTTTACATCCTCGAACCCTATTTGAAACTGTCATGTTTTGGTGCCATTTTTACATGTTGGTTGCGATCTCCGAGTATTTGGGTGTAGAGGTTGAGATTTCTTGCATAAGGTTTTTGTTTTTGTGTTTTTTTCCCCTCGGATTGAAGATATAGTATATGTGGGTAGCAGAGTTTATTTAGGTTTTTTTTGTACATGGATCGTTTAGGTTTTAGGACGAGGGTTTTTGTTTTTTTTTGTATAATCAGTTTTTTTGGTTGTTCTTGAGAGGGTTATAATGATGATGATGATGATGTGGTGTAAGTACGCTCTCCCTGATTGTAGGATGTGTGGTTATGTAGGTCGTGCCTTTTGGAGGAGAGAGCTGGTGACTCTTCTTTCCAGTATGATGCAGCAGGGGCAGCCTACACACTCAAATGGAGGTTCCATAACGAGCTTGGCTTGGTCTTTGTTGCAGTCTACCAAAGAATCTTGCATCTTCTCTATGTTGATGAATTGCTGGATAAGGTTCTGCACGAATTTTCCTTGGTTTACAGTCCAAGGCGCACTGAGTTTCATGATTTTGATGACACTTTTCGCCAGCTCTTGAAGGAGACAGAGGCAAATTCACAGCAAAAGCGAGGAGTTGGACAACAGAACTTGAGGAAAGTGATAGAGGGGAAAAGGCAAGTTGGGCACATTGAAGGCAAGGGCACAAAATCTGCAGGGAAGAAAAGCAGTGGGCAAACTTTGGGTGGAGATGATGAGGCAGATGGTGATGCAGATGGCAAAGCAAAGGTTTTTAGTAATGGGAAGAGTAATGGAAAGATTGGGAATGGAGTCAGTGTTAGGAATGCAAATGGTAACAGTTTGAGTGGGAGCAGCAGTGATGATGACAGCATCATGAGCAAGAACTCACATGAAACTGCATTTGATGTAAGCAAGTTAAAATTGAGAAATTCAAAAGTGCATGGAAAGAAGGGAGTCAATCCCCTTGAAGCTCAGAAGCCATCTTCAAAGGAAGATGTGGGGAAGAAGAAGCAGACAAAAAAGAATAGGGTTTGGGGCGATGCACCCCCTCCCTCAAAGCTAGACTTTACGGAGCCTAGAGATGAAGCTGGACAGGAAGGGCCTGATGTTGTTCCGATTGTAACTGACCAAGGGTTGAGCTTGATGGACAAGGATGAGGAAGATGATGGGGATTTTGAGGTTGATTTGGAGGAAGATAGTGCCAAAGAGAGAGGAGATGGTGAAAAGAAAGTGCCCACCAAAAAGGGCTGGTTTTCGTCTCTTGTCCAAAGGTGTGTATAGTAGCCCTACAAATGATTCTTCAAACATTGGCTAGTATTTTCAGCCACATCCAGTCATCAGGACTTTTGATCGCTGTTTGTGCCAAAGGATTTGTGTTGCAACCAAACCATCTGCTTTGTGAATTCAATGAGTGTCAAGATGATGCTCTGGCAAAGTTTTTAGGTTTTAGATTTTGGTTGGTCAAAACCTCTTGGAGCCTCTTGGACCTTGGTGTTTCAAAAGGCTGTTTCCCTGTTTCATGCTTCATCTATTGATGCTATTACCCACTGTAGGGAGCTGATAAAGTCAGTGGGGAAGTTGTGATAGTTCAGTCACTATCATACATACTACTGTTGATGGTCCCTGAACAGGTGTGAGACTGGCACTTTTGTTCATACCGCTGTGTGTTTTTCGTTTTTCATTTTGTTTTTTGTCTCCCCTTGTTTGGTTCTTTCTGTGGCTTCCTGAGGAAGTATTAGCCTTGCTGTTTTCTTCTTTATCGTGAGAATGGAGATTCTCTATTCTTATGAAAGATATTCATCTATTGATGCTATTAGGGCATTCAAGACTGAAATTTATTGGTCTGATTTGCTCCTGAATTGCCACCACTCCTTCAAACAGTGTGGCAGGGAAAGCAGCACTTGAGAAGGCAGATCTGGAACCAGCTCTCAAGGTCCTCAAAGATCGGTTGATGACCAAGAATGTGGTATGTATAAAGAATAACCAGCTTTTGTTAGCAAGAGAGGAATTCATGTCTTGCACCATGTGTAGATCTCTCTTTCCATCTCATCCCTATGCAGAGAGCTGCTCTTGAGATTCCACTCAAGGATTAGGGTTCATACAGTAAGTATTCATGCCAATTTAGCTACATCTTTTTTGCTATTCTCAACTCTTTGTCCATAGGTTATACTTCTGCATAGAGTCATTTGTTGTATCTGTCATTAATGGCATATTGTTGTGGTGGGAATATGAAGGCTGCAGATATTGCGGAGAAGTTGTGTGATTCTGTAGCAGCCAGTCTTTTGGGGAAGAAGCAGGGCTCCTTTACTCGTATCTCCTCCACTGTCCAGGTTTGTCTGTGTGAGCCTTTTAGCAGTCATTCAAGGTGATTTAATTTGGAATGTTTGGAGCATCTTTTAGTGCACCATAATAACAAACCTGTCTCAGTAGTACTCAGGTTTGTACTAATTTCTGACATTTGGCTTTGGGGGAATTCTTGGATTCAATGCAGGCAGCAATGGAGGAAGCACTTCTTCGAATTCTCACACCAAAGCGCTCAGTGGATATCCTGCGTGATGTTCACCAGGCTAAAGAGCAGGGGCGGCCATATGTCATTGTCTTTGTAGGTGTTAATGGGGTTGGCAAGTCCACTAACCTTGCCAAGGTGAAGTGTAACTTTCAAACCCATTTTTCGCAATGGAGGCTCCTTTTTGAGTTCAGGTGGAGGTATTGTTTGAGATAGGTGACCTTGCCAACTAACCCCATGAACCTTGTTTATGTTGGGTGGAAACAGGTAGCATACTGGCTGGTGCAGCATGATGTGAGTGTGATGATGGCTGCCTGTGACACATTCAGATCCGGTGCTGTTGAGCAACTCCGCACCCATGCTCGTCGCCTGCAGGTGGATACTCTCTTCTTGTAGAATCTTCTTTGGTCAAGAAATTGTGTGGTTCTGATAGGTTGGGGTTACAAACATGACATGCTGACTTTTCTATATTTAAAGCTGGAATTCAGCTCTATTTCAGATGATGAGCTCCCTGAGAATGAACTGATGGATGGGCATGATGCATGATAGATTCCCATATTTGAGAAGGGTTATGAGAAGGATCCAGCTATGGTAGCAAAGGAGGCCATCCGTGAAGCTGTGCGAACACAGCAGGATGTTGTTCTAGTTGATACAGCTGGTCGCATGCAGGTACAGCTTGCTTGTCTCAGGCTAAGCTTTTCCCATATTGTATGTACTGTCACACTGGAGCCTTTTTTCAGGAAGTGATGCTGGTGTATTGTATGGGGCCTCACCTTCCTGGTAGTGATTGACATTAGCACCTACATTCAAAAACCTGGTCATTACAGGAGATAAGCATTTCCCAATGCTGTTTGAACTTTGTTGGTTTTGTGTATGAAGGCATGTCTTCACAAATATATGAGGTGGCTTGCATGAAAATGAGGGAAGGGATGTCCTATAAGCCAAACTCCATGTGGCGTATTGATGTTGTGATGGAAAATGGATGATGGCAGGACAATGAGCCTTTAATGAGGGCCCTGTCAAAGCTCATCAATCTGAATGAGCCTGACCTGGTACTCTTTGTTGGCGAAGCTCTAGTAGGCAATGATGGTGTTGACCAGCTCACCAAATTCAACCAGGTAAGCTTGTGCACACTGCTTCACAATGCTCCAAGCATGTGACTTGTGGCTGAAAAATACTAATAGAAGACTTGGCAAAGCCAGTAACTCACTTTTTCTCAATAAGCTGCAAGAAGATAGGGGAAGTGTCAGCATATTCCCAGTCTCTAGGCAGTGTCAAGACACAGCTAGATGAGGGTAGATCTGGTGATTGCATTTATTTTTTGAGAGGGATTACACGTGAGAAGGAATTGATAATTATGCTCTTGATCTGTGTTCTGATGGCACAGAAACTGGTGGATCTCTCAACCACAGGCAGTCCACGCTTGATTGATGGCATTTTGCTCACAAAGTTTGATACCATTGATGACAAGGTATTTTGTGTTTGTGCTCATCTCTTCCTTTGTGAATTCCTTACACATTATCAAGGGTTGAAAGTTGCTTATTCTTCAGAGAGAAAGATGTCAAAGTGAGGAATTGATTCAAACAAGATACTCAGTACTTGAGAGGGGTATTGGATGTTTTCCAGGTTGGAGCAGCTCTGTCAATGGTATATGTATCAGGTGTGCCAGTCATGTTTGTGGGTTGTGGTCAGACATACACAGACCTGAAAAAGCTCAATGTGAAATCTATTGTCAAGTCTCTCCTTGTGTAGCCAATTGCAGTCTTCACTGGTTATTTCTGTTTTGTGAATCATCCTGGTGCGACACTGTACTATGTGAAGCAGTCTGAAAGCAATGTAGTTAGTTCTTGATGGCTGTGAACTATGTGAAGCAATCTATATTAAAAGTTGTGAAACAGTATAGTACTCAGCATCTCTTCATCTCTGTTTTTTGTTCACACCAATCTGCTGATGCTGTTCAGGGTGATGGAAGCAAATCATATTCTGAACATTGCCATTAGAACTGCAACTATTTAAGTCAAGTATCTGTGTTAGGGTAAACCTGCTAATAAATGACCAAGTCAAGTTTGTGTTTTTCCAAAATTAAAGAGAAGGTAAAGCCCCAAGGTGGGAGGCATTACACCTCCCAAAAATGCGGGGCCTTGGATGAGGTAGTACTTTGGGAATGTGCCCCCACTCTACCAACAATCCACTAGCCCTT
>Ga0209208_10009894_pt1 | contig 12472 bp, 8 predicted proteins | sample S1TSphfallax_3_FD_187694 | JGI IMG/M metagenome (GOLD analysis project Ga0209208, IMG submission 187694) | Host-associated microbial communities from peat moss isolated from Minnesota, USA - S1T2_Fd - Sphagnum fallax MG (SPAdes) (version 2) | ecosystem: Host-associated > Plants > Peat moss >...
TTAATTTTTGATTTTAGATTTACTGTACCCACCAGGGTGTGCATGTTATTGGACTAAATTCACGCGTGATGTTGCCATCCATCATAAAACTTCAATATATTGGATTATTCCGGATATTTTATGGAGAAATTGCCCGAAAAATCTGAGTCAGCTTGCTACGTAGGCAGAATCATGTTCTTAATGGAGGGAAAAGAAGAAACAGTTCCGTCTCAAGGATTATTAAACTTCAGCCTCCAGCAAGAACTGCCTCTTTGCTGTGCCGGGGTTTTCGGACTTAACGGCAAAAGTCAGATTCCCATAACATCGTTCTAATATGCCAACACTCGGCGTTAACGTAGTCATCATCCAGGACGACCAGATCTTATTGACACATAGGAACGATTTTCCCATTTGGTGCCTGCCAGGGGGTGGTGTGGACGACGGTGAGTCCCTTGCAACCGCAGCTATACGGGAAGTACTCGAAGAGACTGGGTTGGAGGTGGAACTAACCAGACTAGTGGGGACTTATTCGCGTCCTCGGTGGTGGGACGGGGGAGATCACTGTATCGTCTTTACTGCACGTTCGATAGGTGGTGAACTGGGCAGGACTGATGGTGAGGTCAATGCTGTACAGTATTTTCTGAGTCACACTCTTCCTGAAAACCTCCTTTGGTGGCATCGTCAGTGTATTCACGATGCTCTGTTTCAAACGCAAGCGGTTAGTTGGTCACAGGATGCGATCTGGAATCTTGATGGTATATCAAGGAAAGAAGCAACTAGACTATATACTCAAGGCAAACTGTCAATGCAGTTTTTTGTTGATTTGTTTTGCAAACAACCCGCGCCTGTCCCCGAAAAGTTAGAGGTAGGTGGTTAAATTCTCACAGTAAATGTAAGAATTCAGAATTAGGGACACTCTGAATTCCTACAACAACCCTAATAGTTAATTAAGGAATTCCCACAACACCTGAATACACCAAACCCCTTTGGGTATCTAGGGTGAGAATCGCTCCATCACGAATTATTTGAGTTGCTTTTCTGACACCCACAATTACTGGTACACCCAGACGTAACCCAATCACCGCTGCATGGCTGGTAAGACTTTCCTCTTCCGTAATAATCCCCCCAGCTTTACGAATTGCTTCCACAAATTCTGCATTAGTGCGGGGAGAAACCAAAATATCTCCAGGGTTAAAGTTACTCACATCAATACCTGTGTGAGCAACCCTAGCGCGGCCACTGACTAAACCCTGTCCTAAGCCAATTCCTTGACCTAGTACTGCCGTTACCACCTCGACTTTAATTAAGTCTGTTGAGCCGGAAACCCCTTGGAGTGTACCTGCTGTCATTACTACCAAGTCCCCCTCCGAGAGGAGTTGATTTTCCTGGGCCACATTGATTGCTGCTTGAAATGTCTGACCAGTGGAAGGTAGTTCTAGGACTAATAGTGGTTTGACTCCCCACACCATCTGCAGTTGTCGAGCCACATTTACGTGGGGTGTGATGGCTAAAATCGGGGTTTGGGGACGGAACTTAGAAACGTTACGAGCGGTAGCCCCGGTTTGGGTTAAAGTCATGATTGCGGCTGCTCCCAATTGCTCGGCAATTTGACCTACCGCTTGGCTAATAGCATTGGGGATAGAGCGTCGATTATCTCTCAGTTGGCGTACTGCGGAGTTAAGTATCTCTTCTTGCTCAATGCGCTCGGCAATTCGCGCCATTGTAGCTACCGCTTCCACCGGGTAACTACCCACAGCAGTTTCATTGGAGAGCATGACTGCATCCGTACCGTCTAAAATCGCATTTGCCACGTCTGATACTTCAGCACGGGTAGGACGGGGGTTACTTACCATACTGTCTAACATCTGGGTAGCCGTGATGATGGGAATCCCCAAGCGGTTAGCTGTAGCAATCAAGCGTTTTTGCAGTACAGGTACATCCTCTGCTGGCAGTTCTACACCTAAGTCACCTCTGGCAACCATCACCCCATCACATAAAGCTAGGACTGCTTCCATCTGTTCTATGGCTTCATGCTTTTCAATTTTGGCAATTACAGGTACTTGTTTGCCTATACTGGAAATTAGCTCCTTAATCTCAATCATGTCCTGGGGGTTGCGGACGAAGGAAAGTGCTACCCAATCTACCCCTTGATCTAGACCAAACATCAGATCCTCACGGTCTTTGTCGGTCATGGCTTTAACTGATAGGTAAACTCCGGGGAAGTTTACACCTTTGTTGTTAGATAACTTTCCCCCTACGGTGACACGACAGTGCAAATCACCTTTATCACGGTTAATTTCCTCCACTAGCATTTCTACTCTGCCATCATCTAGGAGAATTTTTGCACCGACAGGTACTTCCTGGGCTAAATATTCATAAGTGATACAGCTAATTTCCTGGGTCCCGGTCACCGGACGATTTGTCAAGGTGAAGCGATCGCCTTTGGAAACAACTATAGATCCATTTTCAAACTTTCCCAAGCGAATTTTCGGCCCTTGCAAGTCTTGAAGAATAGCCACTGGTTGATTGAGTTCAAAAGCAGTTTGCCGAATTAGGCGAATATTGCGCTGGTGGTCAGCATGGTTTCCGTGGGAAAAGTTGAGCCGCAGAGTAGTTGCACCTGCTTCAATAATTGCCTTGAGCATTTCTGGACTGCTAGTAGCAGGTCCAATGGTAGCAACAATTTTTGTCCGGCGTAGAGAATCTCTTAATTGCATAGGGGCTGAATTTAAGGATCTATCTGGGGATTAATCATAAATTAGGCGGCACTTCCTTTTCAGTCGCTGCTATGGCAGTTGGACTGGGAATAATGACCGTGGGATAGACTAGATATCGTACACTAATCTTGTCTACATCTGCCCTGAGGAAGGTAAAGGGGAAAATTGAGCTATTTGAGAGCCAAGTTGTCAACACCTGCTATGTAAAAGTTTATATAACTTCACTCTTTACTAAGATTTATCATAATATTCGTAATATTTACTCAACAAGGAGTCGGTAATGCTTTCGCTGGAGGCACAAAACCCATTGAAAATCCCACCTAAGGAATATTTAGCGCCTCCTGGTGATTTCAATCCCACACTGCTCCTATTTGTGGTATCTGTCACCTTATTGGTGTTATCTAACTTTGGCTACTGGCTGTGGCACTGGCCCCATTGGCTATGCTTTGGGATTAATACTCTGGCATTGCACTGTGCCGGGACAGTGATTCATGATGCCTGTCACCAATCTGCCCATCGCCACCGAGTCATAAATGCTATGCTGGGGCATGGTAGCGCCCTAATCTTGGCTTTTGCTTTTCCCGTATTCACTCGGGTACATCTGCAGCACCATAGTCATGTCAATCATCCCCAAGACGACCCAGACCATTATGTATCCACAGGTGGTCCCCTATGGCTAATTGCCGTGCGCTTTCTATACCATGAAGTTTTTTTCTTTCAACGGCGACTGTGGCGTAAATACGAACTACTGGAATGGTTTATCAGTCGTCTGATTGTAATATCTATTGTGTATATTGCGGTCCAATATCATTTTTTAGGTTATATTCTTAACTTTTGGTTCATCCCAGCGTTTTTGGTGGGCATAGGGCTGGGTCTATTTTTTGATTATCTCCCCCATCGTCCTTTCCAGGAACGCGATCGCTGGAAAAATGCTCGCGTCTACCCCGGCCGGGTTCTGAATATCCTGATCTTGGGACAGAACTACCATTTAATCCATCATCTGTGGCCTTCCATTCCCTGGTATAATTACCAGCCAGCTTACTATTTGATGAAGCCCCTCTTGGATGAAAAAGGATGTTATCAAACCTCAGGACTGTTGCAGCGAAAAGACTTCTTTGAGTTTGTCTATGACATTTTTCTAGGGATTAGATTTCATCAGCACTAGCAGCCCACATTCAACATCGGTCACGAAAAACAAGACTCTGAACAAGTAGCAGCAAAATGATTGTTTTGAGGCTGTTCTTGCTCCAGGACAGTTCTTGCTGGAGGAAATAAAAGAGAGAAGGATTAAAAACAAGCCTGGGAGCAAGGATTCAACTTTATCTTTACCTGTCTACACGAATCCCATTCCACCTTATAAGACTGGGGTTGTGGGTTGAGGGGATGGGGTAGTTTCTGGTAACTTTACCTCAGCTGGTACAGGGGTTGTGGGTTGAGGGGATGGGGTAGTTTCTGGCAACTTCCCCTCAGCTGGTACAGGGGTTACGGGTTGAGGGGATGGGTTAGTTTCTGGCAACTTCACCTCAGCTGGTACAGGGGTTGTGGGTTGAGGGGATGGGGTCGTTTCTGGTAACTTCACCTCAGCTGGTACAGGGGTTGTGGGTTGAGGGGATGGGGTCGTTTCTGGTAACTTCACCTCAGCTGGTACAGGGGTTGTGGGTTGAGGGGATGGGGTCGTTTCTGGCAACTTCACCTCAGCTGGTATAGGGGTTACGGGTTGAGGGGATGGGGTCGTTTCTGGTAACTTCACCTCAGCTGGTACAGGGGTTGTGGGTTGAGGGGATGGGGTCGTTTCTGGTAACTTCACCTCAGCTGGTACAGGGGTTACGGGTTGAGGGGATGGGGTCGTTTCTGGCTGCTTCACCTCAGGGGCTGTAACCGTTTCTTCCACTGGTACCTGAACATAACTTTGATCTACTATCCCCCGAACTTCATCAGCTTTAAGATCTCCCCTCACGATTCTCGAAAGGGTATCTTGACCATTTGGTCTGTAAGTAATCAGCCTGATAGTGGTGTTAAACACGTTCCTCAGGGGATTTCCTTGGTTGTCGAGAAATTCCAGTTTTACCCAATTCTTCCCAGGTTTAAAGCCTTGGAGATAAATTGGTTGCCAACTGTCCAAGATAAAGCTTTCACCATTAATTGTGCAGCGGATACGCCAATCACTAAAGTTATCGTCGGGGTTGTCTTTAGCTACTAAGTGCAGAGGAGCATTAGTTAGATAAAAATCTAGGAGAATTGGTTCTGCCCCGTAGTTATCTTGAGGACGGCTGTAGGTAAGTAGAGGCAAACTGGGATCTGGGTTGTTGTCGTCGGTTTTAGTGAGGACATGGAATGTAGTCTGAGCATAAGCACCTTCATTTTTAAAGCTTTCATGCCAAGGACGGGAGGCAAAAACACGCAAGGTGTGGGTACCTGGGGTTAAGTCTGATAAAACTAGGGGCTGATTTAGATCGTAGACAGCTATGTAGGGTTGGTTATCTAAAATTACGTGGAGATTGGGCCCTAGTTGCCATTGGGAATCCTTAAATATAGGTAAATCCTTGACTTGAAAGCGGACTGAGACTGTGTTGTCTGACAAAACCTCATCTGCTTGGGGGGTAAGGATGGCTACCTGTGGCTGATAACCTTCCAAGGCTGGACGCAGTTGTTGAATCACCTCAGGTGGGGAGACTTCCGAAAATTGGCGGGGAGCAGGGGCGGCTTTTGGCTGTGTTTCTTGAAAGCTAGTAGTTACTTCTTGACTGATTCCTTTCTCGGTACAACTAACTAAACTCAAGACCAGCACCACTGCTATTATCCATCTCAAAATTGATGAACTGCGTTGCCAAAGGTTCATTCTGTCCACCTAAAACAAATAATTAACAGATTATTTTCGCCTAAGAGTATCCCTAGCGAACTATAGCCCATAAAGGTGAAATCTAGTTCACTCCTGCCCATATAAGTTTTAAGAATTGTTATTCTTTGTAAATTAAATGAAGAAACTATTGACTTTTTGCCAATTGCATTAAAGTTAGAAGGTAGACATAACAATAAATTCAGCGATTTTGAATTATTGTTAAAATGTCTCCAACAATGTACAAGTCCTGACTCTATAATTCAACAGAAAGCTACTATCCACATAGCGCGTTGTTCATCCCAACTCAAAGATGACGATTTAGCTAGAGTGGTATTCATGATTCCCCATTCCTTATCTAGAGAGGAGGTCGAATGACGATTAGTCCTCCGGAGCGAGAGGAAAAAAAGGCAAGAGTAATCGTTGACAATGATCCTGTACCTACCTCCTTTGAGAAATGGTCACAACCTGGTCATTTTGACAGATCCTTAGCCAGAGGTCCCAAAACCACCACATGGATTTGGAACCTCCACGCACTCGCCCACGATTTTGACACGCATACGAGCGATTTAGAAGACATCTCCCGCAAGATCTTCTCGGCTCACTTCGGCCACTTAGCTGTAGTGACAATCTGGTTGAGCGGAATGTTATTCCACGGTGCTAAGTTCTCCAACTATGAAGCTTGGTTGAGCGATCCTCTGAACGTTAAACCAAGTGCTCAAGTAGTTTGGCCTATTGTCGGACAAGACATCTTAAACGGTGATGTTGGTGGTGGCTTCCACGGCATTCAAATCACCTCAGGCTTGTTCCAAGTTTGGCGTGGTTGGGGGATAACCAACTCCTTCCAACTCTACGTCACTGCAATTGGTGGTCTAGTCCTAGCAGGTTTGTTCCTCTTTGCTGGTTGGTTCCACTATCACAAACGCGCTCCTAAACTGGAATGGTTCCAGAATGTGGAGTCGATGTTAAATCACCACCTAGCAGTGTTGCTAGGCTGCGGTTCCTTGGGCTGGGCAGGTCACTTAATCCATGTATCTGCACCAATCAACAAGCTTTTAGATGCAGGTGTGGCCATTAAGGACATCCCCCTGCCCCATGAGTTCATTTTGAACAAAGACTTGTTGGTTCAGCTATATCCTGGTTTTGCCAATGGTTTAGCACCTTTCTTCACCTTAAATTGGGGACAGTATGCTGACTTCCTGACATTCAAGGGCGGTCTAAACCCAGTCACAGGTGGTTTGTGGCTGACAGATATTTCCCATCACCACCTAGCGATCGCGGTGCTGTTCATCATTGCTGGACACCAGTACCGGACAAACTGGGGTATTGGTCATAGCATTAAAGAGATCCTAGAAAACCACAAAGGTCCCTTCACTGGTGAAGGTCATAAAGGTCTTTACGAAAACCTGACTACCTCTTGGCATGCCCAGTTAGCTACTAACCTAGCTTTCTTGGGTTCACTGACAATCATCATCGCGCACCATATGTACGCGATGCCCCCTTATCCATACCTGGCAACTGACTACGCTACGCAGTTGTGCATATTCACTCACCATATTTGGATTGGTGGTTTCTTGATTGTTGGTGGTGCTGCTCATGCAGCCATTTTCATGGTGCGGGATTACGATCCAGTTGTGAATCAAAACAACGTACTAGATCGGGTAATTCGGCATCGGGATGCGATCATTTCACACCTCAATTGGGTAAGTATTTTCCTTGGCTTCCATAGCTTTGGACTGTACATCCACAACGATACGATGCGTGCCTTGGGTCGTCCCCAAGATATGTTCTCCGACAAAGCTATTCAGTTGCAGCCAGTGTTTGCCCAGTGGATACAAAACCTCCACCATCTTGCACCGGGAACAACTGCACCCAATGCCTTAGAACAGGTGAGCTATGTGTTCAATGGTGGGGTTCTGGCTGTAGGTGGTAAAGTTGCAGCAGCTGGCATTCCTTTAGGCACAGCGGACTTCCTGATTCACCACATTCACGCTTTCACCATCCACGTGACTGTCCTGATTCTCCTCAAGGGCGTACTGTTCGCCCGCAGTTCTCGGCTAATTCCAGACAAGGCTAACCTGGGTTTCCGCTTCCCTTGCGACGGTCCCGGTCGTGGCGGTACCTGTCAAGTATCTGGTTGGGATCATGTGTTCCTAGGACTGTTCTGGATGTACAACTCCCTGTCAATTGTGATTTTCCACTTCAGTTGGAAAATGCAATCGGACGTTTGGGGAACAGTAGATGCAGATGGTACAGTGTCTCACATCACTGGTGGTAACTTTGCTGAAAGTGCCATTACCATCAACGGCTGGTTACGTGACTTCCTGTGGGCACAAGCTTCACAAGTAATTAACTCATACGGAAGTGAGTTATCCGCTTACGGACTACTCTTCTTAGGCGCTCACTTTGTTTGGGCATTCAGCTTAATGTTCCTGTTCAGTGGTCGTGGCTACTGGCAAGAACTAATTGAGTCCATTGTTTGGGCACATAATAAACTGAAAGTAGCACCAGCAATTCAGCCTCGTGCCTTGAGTATCATTCAAGGTCGGGCTGTAGGTGTGGCTCACTACCTCTTAGGTGGGATTGTGACCACCTGGGCATTCTTCCACGCACACATCCTATCTGTAGGGTAAAAAACACCGGAACGTTGGATTTTAGATTTTAGAATTAATCTAAAATCTAAAATCTCACTGATACCTGAAGGCTAAAGGTCAGAGGATTTATCAAACCTATGGCAACGAAATTTCCCAAATTTAGCCAGGATCTCGCGCAGGACCCGACCACTCGTCGGATATGGTATGCGATCGCTACAGGTAATGACTTTGAAAGCCACGATGGCATAACAGAGGAAAATCTTTACCAAAAGATTTTCGCCACTCACTTTGGTCATCTAGCAATCATTTTCCTGTGGGCTTCCAGCCTCCTGTTTCACGTAGCCTGGCAAGGTAACTTTGAACAGTGGATCAAAGATCCCCTTCACATCCGTCCCATCGCCCACGCGATTTGGGACCCTCACTTTGGTAAGCCAGCTATCGAAGCTTTCACCCAAGCTGGTGCTAGCAACCCTGTAAACATCGCCTACTCTGGTGTTTACCACTGGTGGTACACCATCGGGATGCGGACAAACAACGAACTGTACACCGGTTCTGTGTTCCTACTCCTGTTGGCATCAGTGTTCCTATTTGCTGGTTGGTTACACCTCCAACCCAAGTTCCGTCCTAGCCTCTCCTGGTTTAAGAGTGCTGAACCCCGCCTCAACCACCACCTAGCAGGTTTGTTTGGCGTGAGTTCTCTGGCTTGGACAGGTCACTTGGTTCACGTTGCTATCCCCGAATCTCGTGGTATCCATGTAGGTTGGGACAACTTCTTGAGCGTTGCTCCTCACCCAGCAGGGTTGACACCCTTCTTCACAGGTAACTGGGGTGTGTACGCTCAGAACCCCGATACCGCAGGTCATATCTTCAGCACCTCCCAAGGCGCGGGGACAGCGATCCTCACCTTCTTAGGTGGCTTCCACCCCCAAACCGAATCCCTGTGGCTGACGGACATTGCCCACCACCACTTGGCGATCGCAGTAATTTTCATTATTGCTGGTCATATGTACCGGACTAATTTCGGTATTGGTCACAGCATTAAAGAAATGCTGAATTCCAAGTCCGGCTTAGTACCTGGCAGTAAGAGTGAAGGTCAGTTCAACCTGCCTCACCAAGGTCTTTACGACACCATCAACAACTCACTGCACTTCCAGCTGTCCCTAGCCTTGGCAGCACTGGGAACCATCTCTTCCTTGGTAGCGCAGCATATGTACTCCCTGCCTTCCTACGCATTTATTGCGAAGGACTACACAACTCAGGCAGCTCTGTACACCCACCACCAATACATTGCCATCTTCCTATTGGTAGGTGCTTTTGCCCACGCGGCTATTTTCTGGGTACGTGACTACGACCCCGAACAAAACAAAGGTAACGTTCTAGACCGGGTATTACAGCACAAAGAAGCAATCATCTCCCACCTCAGCTGGGTATCGTTGTTCTTAGGCTTCCACACCCTGGGCTTGTACGTTCACAACGACGTAGTAGTGGCTTTTGGTACACCTGAAAAGCAAATCTTGATTGAGCCAGTATTTGCCCAGTTCATCCAAGCTGCTCACGGAAAAGTACTCTACGGCTTAGACACGTTGCTGTCTAACCCTGATAGCGTTGCTTACACAGCCTACCCCAACTACGCTAACGTTTGGCTATCTGGCTGGTTATCTGCGATCAACTCCGGCACTAACTCCCTATTCCTGACCATTGGACCTGGTGACTTCCTCGTCCACCATGCGATCGCCCTTGGTCTACACACCACAACCTTAATCCTAGTTAAAGGCGCTTTGGATGCTCGTGGTTCCAAGCTGATGCCTGATAAAAAGGACTTCGGTTACGCCTTCCCCTGCGACGGTCCTGGTCGTGGCGGTACTTGCGACATCTCCGCTTGGGATTCTTTCTACCTATCTCTGTTCTGGGCATTAAACACAGTAGGTTGGGTAACATTCTACTGGCACTGGAAACATTTAGGTATTTGGCAAGGCAACGTTGCCCAGTTTAACGAAAGTTCTACTTACTTGATGGGTTGGTTCCGTGACTACCTCTGGGCTAACTCAGCTCAGTTGATTAACGGTTACAATCCTGCAGGCGTAAATAACCTGTCAGTTTGGGCTTGGATGTTCCTGTTCGGTCACCTAGTTTGGGCGACTGGCTTCATGTTCCTGATCTCTTGGAGAGGTTACTGGCAAGAGTTGATTGAAACCCTAGTATGGGCACACGAGCGTACACCTCTAGCTAACTTGGTTCGCTGGAAAGATAAGCCCGTTGCTCTGTCCATTGTTCAAGCTCGTGTAGTTGGTCTAGCTCACTTCACAGTTGGTTATGTCCTTACCTACGCAGCCTTCCTCATTGCCTCCACTGCTGGTAAGTTCGGTTGATCTGGCTTCTAGTTTTGTAGGTGAATAAATAAAGTCCCCTGCCGCAAGGTGGGGGATTTTTTGTTGGTCATCTTAAAATCATTGATGTGATGATCCTGACACAACTAGAATATCGGTCGAGTAAAAGTAGTTGACATATGTTTTAGACTAAGATAGATGGAAAAATCAGATTTGTGGAATGCCTACTTTGCTGACGGTTGGCCCATATCGTTTCTTCTGTTACGCAGGTGATCGTGATGAACCACCTCATGTACATGTTGAGCGTGATCAGGATGAAGCTAAGTTTTGGCTTGAGGATCCAAAGTAACAGGGGGTTTAGCCGGACTGAGATTAACCGGATTCAAAAACTTATTAAGGAACACCAAGAGCAATTACTGGCAGGTTGGCATGACTTCTTTAACGATTGAACTACTTGAAATCCCCAAAATTCAGAGAATAACCATCACAGACGATACTCTGTCTGCTGATCTATCAGATGGACGCACTATATCTGTTCCATTGGCGTGGTATCCCCGTCTGATCAATGGTTCAATGGAAGAACGTAACGACTGGCGTTTCATCGCTAGCGGTGAGGGAGTCCATTGGACTCAACTTGATGAAGATATTAGTATCAAGAACCTAATTATTGGGCAACCATCTGGGGAAAGTCAAAAATCGCTTCAGCGATGGTTGAAAGCAAGAGCAGCGGCGGTCTAACAATTTGGTGGCAGCGGACGGACAAAAATCGGTTCTGACCAACTTTTGGTGAAGCCAAATTGACAGGATAATTGCTGTATAGAATGAACTGCTGAAGAGGCAGAAGGACCCACCTAAAGAGCGATCGCACTGGGGGCAGGGGGCAGATAGCCAAAATTGGGGGATGGAAACCCCTTAAAATCCACCTAAAATAAATTTCTCTAAAATAATCAGGCAGATAGGGTCTAAGCCATACGTGCTGAGGTTTCTAACTGCCGCACCTTCTGCGATTTTGTATATAAAACTGGAGTTTGGACTAAAAGCTCAGGCTCAGAAAAAAGCACTTATACTCTGCACGGTTTGGCGCTTGACTTTTAAAATCGCGCAAGAGGTTACAGGCAAAGTTTTTTTGCCCAGGCAAAAGTCCAGAAATCAGCCGTTTTTAGTATAGATAATTAGAGATAAAAAACAGACAATAATCCTGAACTCAGGACTAAAGGGCTAAAGTGAGTATTTTCTGGAAAGAAAGGAGTTAAAAACTGTGGGCAATTTTCTCAGATGATCAGAAACTGCTGTAACAGAGGGACGAAAAAAAAAGAGTAGAATAGGAAGTTTTTTACTCCTTATGGGAGTAGCAATAATAAAATATATAAAATTTTCCATAAATCTTCAATTTATCGCTATCAAGTAGTAGTAGAATTATTTATACTCATTTTTGGTAGATTAACCTATGTATCCCGAAACAAAAGTTTCTTGGGAGGAAATTAAACAATTAGTTAATGCGATAGTGTTTCAATCTACGGAAAAATATCTCACTGATTTAGAATTTGCCGTTTTAAAAGGTAGTTGGGAAGGGAAAAGATACGACGACATTGCCCAAGAATTAAATTTAGCTAATACGTATATTCAAAATGATGTTGGTGCTAAGTTATGGAGGAAGTTAACAGAAACGATGGGAGAACCAGTCAGTAAAAATAATTTTCGCCAAGCACTGCATCGCGCTAGAGAAAAGCACAAATTACTGGAAAAAGTTCCATCTGTTAATCGGCTAGAAAATCCCCATCATCCAGTAGGATTGAATTCTCCTTTCTATATAGAACGCCAGTCCCTCGAATCTCTGCATTACACTATAGAGTCTTTTTGTTATGAAGCGATCGCCCAACCTGCTGCACTGATTCGGATCAAAGCACCAAAACAAATGGGTAAAACTTCCCTCATTGATCGAATTCTCGCTCAAGCACGCAACTATAATTATCGAACAGTACGCTTAAACCTACAAGATATAGATAAAGTAAACTTTAG
>Ga0209208_10009895_pt1 | contig 12471 bp, 13 predicted proteins | sample S1TSphfallax_3_FD_187694 | JGI IMG/M metagenome (GOLD analysis project Ga0209208, IMG submission 187694) | Host-associated microbial communities from peat moss isolated from Minnesota, USA - S1T2_Fd - Sphagnum fallax MG (SPAdes) (version 2) | ecosystem: Host-associated > Plants > Peat moss >...
ACACTTATAGATTGGATATTAACACTCGCACTGGCTGCAGTGGTATCATCTCCCAGGAAAATAAAGTTAGGAGTATCGTAAACTCTACCTCCTATACCAGCAGGAACAGTATAAGTTTGGAGCAACCCAGTCAAAATAGTAGTAGAACCGCTACTTAATGTATAGGAGCTACCAGACACATCTAGATTATACTGGGTCAAACTTCCTAGCGTCGTGGATAAGTCAGTTGCTTGTTCATCAATACCAGTAAAAGTCGAATTCTGAGAAAAAATACTATTACTCGTAAAATCTAATTCTATCCCTTCCCCATTACTACTAATTGCTATAACGCTAAACCCTGCTCGATTACTTAAAGTGTTAGTCTCAGAGCTAATTTGTACAGTAAAAGAGAGGCTGTAACCAGCATTTGCATCCAATACGGGGAATGAGGGGTTGACCGTAGTCGTAGGAGTGAAATAATAGGGAGGAGCGGCGGATGTAACATTGTAGTTACTATAGCCAGCAAATATATTATTATTAGTCGTAGTATTCAATGTTGTCGCATTATTACTGGCAGTCTGTGTTGCTCCGCCAATATAGCCAAAATTGAGCCAAGGTGATGGTGAATTGTATTGATCAGGTGTAACACCTGATGTACCGTCATACAGAGTAATTGATGTAGCTAAAGTACGGTTATTCGTCAGTAGTAAAGTTAAGCCTATGGCGATCGCAGCTATTCTTTTTTGCACAGTTTTTAGTCACATTCACTAATTATACATAACAAAAGTACTTTGGAATTTCTACAGATTCAACCGTAAATCTTACATAAGCTTGCTTAGATGAGATCGAAGCCGAAATTGCTTTTCGTGGCTGGGTACGCCAGAATACATCATATAGCAACCCCATCCCCACGGAAAATTGGTTAAGCAGCGATTAGATACTTTACTCGTAGATCTAGGCCTATGTACATCCCGGCAGCAAGCCCAGAGGCTAATTCAAGCAGGGGAGGTAACTGTAAATCAACAGGTAGTAGATAAGTCGGGGACAGAAGTAGATACAGCAGCGCAAATCCAAGTCAAAGAACGTCCACCTTTTGTCTCCCGTGGTGGAGAAAAATTAGCTAAAGCGGTGGAACTATTCCCTATCGCTGTTAATGGTCGAGTGTGCTTAGATGGAGGAATTTCTACTGGCGGCTTTACAGACTGCCTATTACAAGCAGGTGCCACCAAAGTTTACGGTATAGATGTAGGTTATGGTCAAGTTGACTGGAAAATCAGAAATGATCTGCGGGTAGTTTTGCGGGAACGGACCAATTTACGGCAACTCCAACCCGATGAATTATATTTAGAAAATGATCCCGTCCCCGATTTAGCGGTGGTGGATGTCTCTTTTATCTCTCTTACCAAAATTTTACCTGCTGTGTGGCGCTTAACCCAACCACCAAGGGAGGCAATTTTGTTAGTTAAGCCTCAGTTTGAAGTGGGAAAATCCCGTGTAGGTAAGAAGGGAGTAGTCCGCAACACCCAAGACCAAGCGGAGGCAATTTTTCAAGTCTTAGAAGTAGCTTTAGAGTTGGGTTGGCAATATAAAGGTTTAACTTGGTCCCCAATCACGGGTCCGGCAGGAAATATAGAATTTTTGTTATGGTTAGGCATGGAAAGTAAAACCCCGCCGCCAAATTTAGTAGCAATTCAAGAACTGACTATGGAAGCTGTGAAGGTATTATGAGCAGGGTCAAAATACTCCAAGCAGAGCAGTCTTACACCTTTCGGTCTTATTTTGAACTACCATACGAAGCTGATGAAATTTTAGCTGAATTAGATCACTCCCTCATCAAAGCTGAACTCCCTTTGCCAAGAACTGATAGAGATATCAAGGAATTATTAGAGCTAAAACATAAACTCAAAGCTATCTTACCATTAGTTAGTTTAAGTAATGAAACAGCCAGACGAGAAACCTTAGTGTCTCCGATCCTACTTGAGGTTATCTATGTTTGTCAATGTCAGCTTCGCATTGAATATGCGATCAATGTTAACAATTGGTTAAAGGGAAATTTAGATTATTTATTACGTTTAAATCAGAACTTCTTAGTTATTGAAGCCAAAAATGATGATTTAACTAGAGGCTTGACACAACTGGCTGTAGAACTAATTGCTCTATCCTATCTTGAAGAACAGGAGACATTCTATGGTGCGGTGACAATGGGAAATATTTGGCAGTTCTGTAAATTGGATACTGTGAATCGGCAGATTACACAAGATCTCAATCTTTTGATTATACCTGATGATTTAGAAGATTTAGTGCCGATAATAGTAGGTATTTTAGAGGGGAAATAAATACTATCAACTATGGATAAAATCCACCATCATCTAGTTGAAGCACCATAATTTCTCAGATTTAGATATTGACTTAATTAGGGTCTGCTGAAAAAGTCAACTTCTCGTTTAGAAAGGGAACCCTTAACAGGGGGACTTTTGGTTCTTTGATAAAAGTTAATGTAGTGCGGTGTTTATTGAACGGTCAAGGTTTTACTGTACTTAAAGCTTAATTCCTGGCACAGTAGAAGTCAAAAAAAACTCGAAACTACTATATGTAGTAAGGCTTCCACAGATATTCAGCAAGCCCTAATTAATAAAACCATACGCCTAACATCAATAAGTTTTCGAGGAATTACCCCCAAAACGCGCAAAATTAACATACTACCAGCCTGTTGTAGATTGAGTAGCAGCAGAAACTGGGTTGTCCCCAGATATTTTTCCGCAATAATGTCAATTTACTACTCAACAGGTTCTAGATAGGGAATTTTTACCTGATTAATCTCATCCCTCCACCCCTAAGGGGGAGGGAATTAATCCTAAACGTCGTAGATGAGACACTCTACTGACCCGGGATGGGTTTCGCAGTAGTTCTCCAAGGTAGTTTTGTGTTGCTGTGTTTGTTTTTGATGTGCTTTTTCTGCTTGCAATTCTTCAACGATATCCCAAGCTACGGCACACCCAGCAGAATCGTTACCGCTGATTTCACAGGTTTGACGAGCTTCGGAGATTGCGTCAAAGATTGTCTGCTCTAGGGACTTACCAGCAGATTCGACAGTGTTTAAGGTTGAGGTCATGAGTATTACCTAGCAAACTAAGAGTCTTTTTTCCTATATTGCATCTTCAATCAGAAATCTGGGGTGACTCCGGTGAAGAATTTGATAGAAGTTGATATACCATCAAAAACTCACAAATAAAAAAATAATTTTTATTGATTCTCAATACTTTATTCCTAATTCCTGTTGCAACCGATACAGAATCGTATTTTTGTCAACTTCAGCTAGAATTTCTTGAATCACAGTACTAGCCCCTAATTGTCCCCAAGTACAGCCTTGTTCTAGATATATCTGGGCTGCTCTGCCCACGGTATAGGCTCCATAACCAGCAATACCTCCCTGGATGATGGCACTACCAGCATAGGCGGTAATATTCAGGGGACTCTCCCCACTGCTGATTGCAACTGTGCTTTTGCCTAAACCTAGGAGGAAACTACTACCTAATTCTCCCAGTAGTAGACCACCAGTACTCAACAAAATTGTTTTGAGAATCTTGCCTGCTTGGTAGCTAGTCATAGGTAGACCATACAGTCGGGACAGGGAGCGAATTAAAGCCAAGTCGGCCACTGTGCCCCCAAGAACATCTAAGAAAGCCACCGGATTCAGGGCAACGACTAAGGCCTTGTACTTGGTAAATTGCCAGATCAGATTTTCCGCCGCTTGGGAGCTTAAATCAATAGTTTTTTGGGCGATCGCTGCTTCTGCATCCCGTGCTTGAATTAGGGCATTCAAAGCCAGCAGCGATCGCCCTTCCCGATTGAGGATATTGAGAATTGTCTGCTTGAGTTCATCGACTTGGGGTGGCGGTGTTTCCCATTCATAACTGACTTGGCCATCAGGCCACTCTACCCGTACTTCCATGGATGCTGGTTCTGCTGCCACCATCACAATTTCATCTGGCAGTAACGGCTTGGCTTGAGGGTTGCCTGCCCCTAGTTGCCGTAAATTCTGGTAAATCGTCGTCCGATCTTTATCTGGGTAGAGGTCGATTTTGTTAAACACCAAAATTAGGGGTTTTTGTGCCTGCCGCAACTCCACCAATGCCCTGTACTCAGTGCGGGTGATATCCCCAGAGACAACAAACAAAATCAAATCTGCTTGACGTGCCACATCCCGGGACATTTGCGATCGCGCTTCTCCCTCAATTTCATCTAAACCAGGAGTATCAATTAATTCCACTAGTACCTTATCTCCAGGTTTCCAGCGCACTGAACGGGGCCATTGAGTTACACCATTCAGGGGACCTGTTTGGAGAATCTTATCCCCCAGCAAGGAATTTAACACCGCAGACTTTCCCCGACTCACCAAACCAAAGGCAGCAATCCTAATCACATTAGCGTCTAGTTTGCTCAGGGTAGTACTTAAAATTTCTAGTTCTGGTTTCACTAACCCGGCTAATTCTGCGTTTGCTGCTAGATGTCCAGATTTGCGGAGATATCCATACCAAGACAGTGCTTGTCTGAGACTAGCACGAGCACGGTTGAGGTGGGTTTCTTGTTGATTACGCACAGAGTCGGTTTGGTTCAAGGTGGGGGTGATATATCTATTTTGTGCCAATTTGTGGGTTGTCAACTTACACTGGAGTTAGGGAAGCGGCTGAAACGATAGCTAAAAAAATTAGTCTGAGCCTTAACTAAACTGTGAATCTAACTTTGGTGGGTATGAAGATTTTCTCAGTAAATTGAAAACCCGAATCTCTACTGCTCAAGTCCGGGCAGCAGTTGCAGTTAATAGGGGCCTAATATTATTATACTCTGCACGGTTTAGCGCTTTACTTTTAAAATCGCGCTTGAGGTTACAGGCAAAGTTTTTCTGCCCAGGCAAAAGTCCAGAAATCAGCCGTTTTTAGTATATACTGGCAAATTGGGCGAGATATTCTCAATCGTCAGCCACAGCAGTATTGGCGAGCAAGAGTCATGTAAACGTTCTCTTCCCCGCTACGTCTCAAGGAAAAATCAGGGGTTTCGACGATTTTAGAGGGACAGTGTCCCCAGATACTAACTTAGCCCGTAACCTACCCAGACAAGTAAGTTGTGCAGATGCACAAGTTCGTTGGTGTCAAAATTGCATCCTCGGCAAAATAGCGCAGGTGCCTCCTGCACTATTTAAAAGAATCACAACAGAATTAAACCCAAACGCACACCAACAGCAACAGCCTCTTTGCGGGCAGAGACACCAAGCTTTTGAAAAATGGATGACACATGAAACTTAACCGTATGTTCCGAGATGTGCAACCGTTTAGCGATCGCTTTATTTCCCAATCCGGAACCGAGTATGCCTAGTGTATTAATTCTCTTAACCTATACCCCACAAGGCTTCATGCAGGTTCTGTGTCGAACTATGGGGGAAGAAATTGTCGGGGAATTGGTCTCTTAGGTTCCCCACCTCCCACACCGAATATGAATGAACTTTCCCTTGTCCTACCCTTACAAAATTAACACACTAGTAAGTGTGTTAATTCTGAACTCTTTTCCCGTAAGGAAATTGAAACTCCCCTTACGACACGTGAACTTTTGCCGGAACCTACTCCTTCATTTCCTTCATCGTCGCTAGGGAGGAAGGAGATAAACGGCTGAGGTAGCGGAAAATCCAGTACTTAAAAATAGCATCCAAAATTACTGGAAAGGTGGCAATAAAGAGAAATATTGCACTTCTATCTGCCGGCAAACCTACATGTTCCGCTAATTTTTCCATAATCACTTCCCAGCCTTCTGGGGAGTGGAAGCCAACAAATATATCCGTAAATAGTATGATTACAAAAGCCTTGGCACTATCACTCAAGCCATAGACAATTTCATCAATAAAAGATTTAACAATCACAATTTCCTTCTTGCTCATAGCAACGACAATCCCAAAAGCAACTAGGGAGAGCAAATCAGCAAACACGTTGCTAACAGCACCACTACTTTTCCTCTGGAATTCCTCAGCTATATCAATGGCTCGCTCTTTGAGCTTGGATTCTATTTCTTCTGAGGTTAGTCGTGGTGCTTTATGCAGTAGACTCTGAAATTTTAATTTTTCTTCAAAAAATTTTAACTCCCTCAGACCCTCTTCCTGCATATCCGCATTGAGGAAAATATGAGTCATATTTCTCCCCATCATCGGATCTACTATTGTGTTTAACAACAGTTGCTTAGAAAGCTGCTGTGTTAAAAGTGGTACGACAATAAGAATTAATAAGAATTTAATTGCTTTTCTGGTTTGATAGCTAGAATTTCGGTAATTTTTGATAAACTTTTCCTCTGCTTGCGGGGAAAAATCTCCAATAATTCTATTAATTGTTCTCCCTATTGATCTGGGTAACACTCCTGTCTTTTGAAAAACATTTGGTACTTTAGGAGGTAAATTAGGAGGTAAATAAGATTCTTCATCAACTAGGTTGCCTTTAATTTTTACTGGTTGAGGAATTGGCTCTAAGACACTATTGTACTTAGTTATCACTTCATCAATAAACTTCAGTTGTTCTAAGATAATTGGCTCAGAGCTATTGATTAAATTACGACTCAACCAAAATTCCGCAAGCCTCACATTAATCAAAGTTAAATTCCTATTCAGGCTCCCTAGCCAAAAGGACATGACATTTTCACTATAATTCCCTGATTCAAGAGAGATCTTTTTACCTTGAAAATGCTCTGTTTCGATATTTTTAATATTCTGCGCTGCTTGATAGGCCTCCAAGAGCGATCGCTCTGGTGTACGCACAAACCATTGTTTAAATAAGGACAAGTATTTTCTGGACATTTGGTGGACTAATTCTGTTTGCTCTCTCATAGTTAAATATCCAAGATTAAGAGCGGATAAGGTCTAATTCAAGCACACACCTAAATTATTACCCACTCATGCTTAGCATACGTCTTTTATTCTGGCTGTAACCCGGACAAAATATTGGGTACAGGGAAGGGAAGACCTTTCAAGATTGTAAACTGACCTACATTAGCATCATATGCGTATACCTCTCCACTCTCAATTTCATAGACCCAAGCGTGAAGAGTCAGTTTACAGGCATGCTGTCTAGAGCGAACAATAGGGTAAGTCTGTAGGCTCTCTATCTGGGTCAAAACGTTCTGTTCAATGGTGATCCTTAAAAGTTTATCAGGGGGACAATCCTGGTAGTTATCCTCAATTAAGCGACGGGTAGGCTCAGCATAACGTTTCAACCAGTCGTAGACTAGAGGCATCTGCTGGCTGAGACTCCCGATTTGCAGTAGTCCTTTCATCGCTCCACAGTGGGTGTGACCGCAGACAACTATATCCTTAATATTCAAGGCCTGAATAGCGTACTCTATCCCTGCACCTTCAGCATTATTGAATGTATTGTAGGTCGGGATAATATTACCTACATTACGCATAATAAACAAATCACCGGGCTGGCTGCGAGTGATTAAAAAGGGGTCAATCCGAGAATCAGCACAAGTGATTAATAGGATATCAGGAGTTTGACCGTGAGACAACTGCTCGAATAGCTCCCGGTGGGTAGGGAAATAGTTGTCATGAAACTCACTGAGTCCGTCAATGATTCGTTTAATTGTCACAGATTAACTCCTCTTCAAAAAGGATATTCTCCAGGTGGGCTTAACAAGTCAGAGGTAGCCGTAGAGACGCAGTGGAAGAAAAGCATCTTTACAGAGATTAGCGAATGTTAAATAATTTGACAACTGAAAACAATACAAAAAGCATTTAATTTCTTCAGCCTGATCTATGGACACTAAATAGAAAACCGTCTTGAATAACCCTCCACTAAGGGTTTTGTGAGTTTGTCAGTAGGAATTAAAAGTTGGTGCGATGTTTTGGTTCCTATATTTATTCGACGATAATCTAGATTAAGCAAAGATACACTTGTATTTTCTGATATCCACCACAGATATTTTCCTTGATTGCAACCCACATGGGCGTAATTATTCACTCTCACCCTCTACAATCTTCTAAACCCTCGATAGCTAGCGGAAAATGCCCAACGTAGGCGATCGCTAATGTCAATATGTACGTAAGATTTACCAAGATGCCGACCTAGTTAGTAACTTTACATGACTTTTGTGAAGTAGTTAGTAGTTGGGGGTATGGGTTAGTTGAAAAATTCAGAAGTTGGGAATAATGGCGCAGATGCTGAAAAATTACCATATATTCATATTTTTACAACTTTTTAAAGTTTTAATAAATACTTAGAATTTGCCAAAAAAGTATGTTTTTTTATACTCATGGAATTATTAAACCTGAGTATTTCACTCGTTTGCTAATTCACATTAGACATCTCCGAAAATTAGCCTGAAACCCTTATGTAGAAAGACGCAGATATTAATTGTCGGAGATGTCTATATTTATGCTCTTAATCTGGTCATGAACAACATATTTCGGGTTCTTCCATTAGTTGTCAGTAGTGCCGCAGTTCTTTTTGTTATATCTCCAGCACATGCTGCTTTGACTTTCTCGGTGCCAACTTAAGGCGGGACAGCTTACAGCCTGTAAAGTTGAGCATCTCTTTGGCAAAATTCTGTCCCGCTTGACGCGGCTACCCATTCGATTAATATCTGGTAGGCTATACTGCAAATATTATTTGGACGTTTCACGACTTAATGGGTAGTCGCTCGTAGCAGATATAGAGGAAATCTGGTACTTGAGCTTGAGGGATTTTACTCATGAATCATCTGCCCTAAAATGCGGTGAATTGTATCAGTTGGCACTTCATCAGTCACTTTCACCACACCAACCTCCGTCGGTAAAACAAAGCGCACCTTACCAGATTGAACTTTTTTATCTAATTGCAGTGCTCCAATCATCCCATCAATGTCCAACCCTTGAGGTAATTTAGTTGGCAGAGATGCTTTTTTAATTAGGGCATTTTGCCTTTCGGTCTCTTCCTGCGACCAAAGCCCCAATTCCACAGCAATTTGTCCAGCTACTACCATACCAATCCCTACAGCTTCACCATGCTTCAGCAGGCTGTATTGTGTCAAGCTTTCCACCGCATGCCCAATCGTATGCCCATAGTTAAGAATCGTCCGGAGTCCAGATTCTTTTTCATCTGCAGCCACAACATCCGCTTTTGCTTGACAAGAATAGGTTAATATGTCGTTTATCAGGTCGGTCTTAACATAGCGGAGTTGATCAAGATGTTTGCTCCCTTCCAACCGGGTAAATAATTCGGCACTCCAAATTACGCCGTACTTAATCACCTCTGCCATTCCTGCCCGAAATTCCCGTACCGGTAAGGTTTTCAATACTTCTGGGTCGATTAAGACAAAACGTGGCTGATGAAACGCCCCAATCAAGTTTTTGCCTTGGGGATGATTCACCCCAGTTTTACCCCCAATAGCCGAATCAACCATTGCTAAAAGCGTGGTGGGAACTTGAATCACATTAATTCCCCGTAGCCAAGTCGCTGCTGCAAAGCCAGTCATATCACCAACAACTCCTCCCCCCAAAGCTACCATTGTCGAGGAGCGTTCTAGGCGCTTTTGCAGGGCAACATCATAGAGCTTTTGGATAGAGTTAAGAGTTTTGTAGCGTTCCCCTGGTGGTAAGTTATGACTAGCCACTTCAAATCCGGCATTTTTTAGGGATACTATCGCTCTTTCTCCATAATGCTTAAAAATCACTGGGTTGGAAACCAGTAAAACTTTCTTGCCTAGCTGCAATTGGCTCATGTACTCACCCAACTGGTCTAAACCAGCAGGAGCGATCGCAATTTCGTAAGACTGATTTGGTAAATTTACATTAATTGAAGTCATCACCCGAGCCTCAATAACCGTCCGCGTATTCTATCGCACCCTGGGAAAGGGAGGAGACAGGGAGCAGGGAATTGCTCTGTTGTCCCCTAATCCAAAATCCCCTGGAGGTTTAGCACTGGCTCACGGCAGTCGCTTCAAGTCGGCAAAGACTAGCCGAGCAGTGGCTGCCCATGACCAGGCTGATTCACAAAATCCAAACTTCCCAGTCCCCATTACCAATACAATAGATTTATCGACTTGCGTGGAGAAAATCAATGTTTGGCGTGTTTGCTTATATCATCTTCCTGGCTTTGTTCTTGGGTTTAGCAGTTGCTTTACTGTTCGGTCTGCGTACTGCCAAGATCATCTAATTGTTGTGTAAAGCTACTGTGGGGTGGGCATCTTGCCCGCTCATCCAGTTACGAGTATACTGTCTGAATTTTGGCCTGTGGTGGACGCATTTGTAACCCGAGCAAATTCAGCATTTCTCGGTCTGCATCATAGTCTGGACAGGGAGTTGTCACTGTCAACATTTTGTTATCGTCGCTGGAAAAGATGGAATTTGCCCCTGCCATAAAGCATAAGGCTTGCTCTACTGGGGAAAGTTTCGCCCTACCTGCACTTAAGCGTACGTCGGATGTGGGCATAATAATTCGGGCAGTAGCAATCATCCGCACTACATCCCAAATTGGTACCTCAGGCTGATTTTCTAAGGGTGTACCGGGGACTGGGGAGAGGATATTAATTGGTACGGACTCTGGATGGGGACTCAGTGTTGCCAATGTAGCTAACATCCCTACCCGATCCTCAATGCTCTCCCCTAAACCGAGTATCCCACCAGAACAAACTGTTACCTTTGTCTGGCGAATATTCTCAATTGTATCCAAGCGATCGCCATAGGTCCTTGTGGTAATTATTGTACTGTAGTATTCCTGTGATGTATCTAAATTATGGTTATAGGCATACAATCCTGCCTCTTCTAAACACTTGGCTTGGTTTGCACTGAGCATTCCCAAGGTACAGCATACTTCTAGACCCATTGCTGTCACATCTTTGACCATATCGAGGACTTCCTCAAATTGGGAATTATCCCGTACTTCTCGCCAAGCAGCACCCATACATATTCGACTCACACCCATTATTCGAGCTTTTTCGGCAATACTAATCACCGTTTCTTTTTCTAACAGTGCTTGTGCCTTCACCTCTGTTTTATAGCGAGAAGATTGAGCGCAGTAGCTACAATCTTCCGGGCAGCCCCCTGTTTTAATGGAGATGAGCTTACAGACTTGGATTTTTGTCGGGTCGTGGTATTGGCGATGCACACTGGCAGCTTGATAAATTAGCTCTAGTAATGGTGTATCATATATTTCACGAATTTCTTCCTTTTGCCAATCGTAGCGTATTCCCACAAACATCACTATCCTTTTTGTAAACTGGGGGTCTAGTTATGCCCCATATTCTACCTGATCCCCAAAGCTTTCAATATTTGTCATCTAGGACTCCGACTTGATGGGAGTGAGTTTTCAAGCTGCTGATCTAGTTAAAGCGGTTGTAATTTCCGGCAAGAAAGTAGGGGGGTACATTGGTAGGATTCCACTGGTGCTAATGGTATGGCAGTCCTATTTGATTGTTAAAACAAGTCCGTACACTTCCACTGCCTTTGTTCCTGTTAAGAGTTCCAGCCATCAAACCGGATTCCTATAGTTTCAATATTTCTACTAAAAATGCATTGGTTCAAGGAATTAATTACAAAACTTGTAAACACATTCACACGAAAATATGATTATTCCTATGCCCACTAAAGCACGCACCTATTCCTCCCATCACCACAGATGTACTCAGCTTGTTGCTGGTCTCCTGGAGGTTTAAAATGAAGTTAGAACCACCAATAATTATTAGCGATCGCCTATCTTTAAGAATAGCAATCTTAGAAGATATACCGGAAATTGTTAGATACTTTACCACTAATAAAACCTATCTTACTCCTTTCTACCCTCTTTGGGATGATGGGTTTTTTACTGAAGAGTATTGGTATTACAAGGTAGAGAGCAACTTCCTGGAATTCCTCAATGACTATTCATTAAAGTTATTTATTTATCTGAAAAACAATCCCTTTAAAATTATTGGTACTATCAACTTTACTAATTTCGTTAGAGGCTCTGCCCATTTCTGTTATGTAGGATATAGTCTCGCAGAGTTGGAGCAAAATAAAGGCTATATGACAGAAGCTTTAGGAGTAGCAACACAGTATGTTTTTCAAGAATTAAATTTCCACCGCATTATTGCCAATTATATGCCACACAATCGCCGTAGTGGTAATGTACTGAAAAAACTCGGTTTTGTTGTTGAAGGATATGCAAGAGACTACTTATTAATTAATGGCAAATGGGAAGACCATATTCTCACAAGTCTGATCAATCCTCATTGGTATTAAAAGTATTAAGTACTATGGAAATTCACTAGCTCGTTCACCCTATCATCCTAACTTTTCCCGTTAAGTCCGAAAACCCCTGCCTCCTTCCCCCTCAATTAAAAATTAAATTCAATCGCTGCTGGGTTGCTTTCAACGCTACCTCTGGAGAATCCTTACCCAGTATTACCGCTTCAATTGATCGACCTAAATTATCAGAAACCCGACTGTAACCGGGAAAAATCGGACGCGATCGCCCATATTTTGCCTGCTCTAAAAATACCTTG
>Ga0209208_10009896_pt1 | contig 12470 bp, 6 predicted proteins | sample S1TSphfallax_3_FD_187694 | JGI IMG/M metagenome (GOLD analysis project Ga0209208, IMG submission 187694) | Host-associated microbial communities from peat moss isolated from Minnesota, USA - S1T2_Fd - Sphagnum fallax MG (SPAdes) (version 2) | ecosystem: Host-associated > Plants > Peat moss >...
CAGCGGTACGCGGCGCTCGTAAAGGCCGATCCGGGGCTCGCGGTTTCGGCGACGATCGTGAGTTCGGCCCATGCGGAATCCGGAGCGTTGCTCGCCGAGCGCATCGCCGCGCTGCTGAGCGGCGAGCGCGCGCGCGCCTTCGCCGCGCCGGGTCCGCACCGCGGCGAACCGCTCTCTGCACTGGCCTACGCGCTGCTCGCGGAACACGCGACGCAGACCGGCCTCGCCTACGACATCGAGCGCATCGACGCGATCGAAGCCGAGGAAATCTTTGAGCGTGCGATCGAGCCGCTTTTCAGCGCCGATTGGGAAGCCTACATCGGGCCCGGCATCGATCCCGAGATCCCGGGTCTGCGCGCGCCCCAGCGCTTCGCCGCGGCGGCGTTCCGGCTCATTCGCAAGCTGCGCGACGCCGGGATCGACCCGGATGCGTTTCTCTCGCGCGCGCAACGCGGCGCGACGGAATTTTATGCAAATCCACCAAACCTCGCCGCGCCCGCGCTCTTGTCCGCGACCAAAGACGAGCACCGGCCCGCGCTTGCGGTGAGCGCGCAAGAGCGCGACGCGCAGCGCCGGCGCGAGCTCGATCTGGCCAAGATCATCGCGAAACTCTATCGCTCGTACCTCGAAGCGCAGGTGGCCCACGGCGCACTTACGCCCACCGATGCACTCGTCGAAGCCACGCGGTTGATCGACGAACGGCCGCCGATCGCCGGGCTCGTGCGCGCGCGCTTTCGCTGCGCCGCGATCGACGACGTCCACGATCTGGCGAGTGCCGAATTTGCGTTCTTGCAGCGCCTCTTTGGGACCGAATTGCGCGGCGTCACCGTCGCCGGCAATCCCGACGCGGCGACCCGGACGTTCGCGGGTGCGCGCCCCGAGCGCGTCTTCAAAGCGGCGGCCACCACCGTCGCGCTCGCGTCCGGAACGCGAGTGCCGGACCAGATCGCCGCGGTCGCGCAGGCCGTTCTCGAACCGGGCCGCGCGATCGTCGCCGGCTCGGCGCTGACGGTGCACCGTGCCCCGACGCTCGCAAGCGAAGCCGGTTTCGTCGCGGACCGGGTCGCCGCGCTGCTCGCCGCCGGCTGCGCGCCGGAGCGGATCGCCGTCGTACATCGCTCGCTGCGCGCGCTCGCGCCGTTCGAAGATGCCCTCGTCGATCGCAACGTTCCGGTCGCGCTCGACGGCGAGGGGACGCTCTTCGAACGTCACGATGTGCTCGACGCGCTCGCCCCGGCGTGGAGCGCGGTCGATCCGTTCGCGCACGCGTGGCTGCTGCGCGCGCTTCAGCTGCCGGCGTTCGCACTCGACGACGCGACGCTCGCGCTGTTGTGCGGCGAACCGTCGAGCGCGCAGGCGCTGCTGTTTGATCTGCCCGTCGACGAAGCGCAAGAGGACCGCCGCTGGGATCGCAAACGCGACTTGCGGCTGGGCACGAACATCGTGCGTGGCGACCGCGATGCGGATCTGACCGCGGCGGCGCGTACACGGGTCGAGGATTTTCGCGCGCGCCGCTTGCGCTGGCAAACGCTGCTGCGGGAGTCGCCGGGCGGTGAGGCGTTCGTGCGCGTTGCAGCCGATGCCGGGTTATTCGAGCTGCGTCCCGGCGAGACGGTCGCGCGCCGGCAGCGCCGCGGCGCGCTGATCGACGCGCTGGCCGCCGCCGTCCAGCGCGCGGTGCGGCGCACGGGGAGCGGCGATTTCGCGCGCGCGCTGCTCGCCTGCGAGCGTCTGGCTAACACGGAGAACGGTCCGCTTCTGCAAGCGGGGCGCGGCGTCGCCGTCGCCGCGATCGACCGCATCAAATGGCGCCGGTTCGCGCACCTCTTCGTCGTCGATCTGCGCGCCGGATCGTTCCCGCCGTACTACGTCCCCGACGCGTTCCTGTTCAGCCCGGTCTACGGCATGATCGCCAAGGACAACGTCGGTGAGGCGAGCACATCGCGAACGGCAAAATTCACGTGGTACCAGCACCACGCGAAATTGCGCGAGACGTTTTCGCGCGAAGACCGGCGCGCGCTCGCGGTGGCGCTCGGGCGTGCCGACGAAACCGTTGCGCTCAGCGCGTCAGGCAAGCCGACGCGCGGGATCGCCGCGCCCGAACTGCTGGCCGAGATTGCGAACCTGCAGCCGCCGCCCGCCGCTTCGCGCGCCGCGGCGTCTTCGCCGTTACCGGATCCGCCGGCCGGCGACGAAGCGCGGTCCACGGCGAGCAGCAGCGCCGATGCGCCACGCGTCATCGCGCTCGATCACGCGATTGCGCTGACCTTCTGCGTGCGCTGCGCCGGGCGCCGTGCGGCGACGGCGCGCTTTGGCGCCGATGACGGCTTTCTCGCCAACCCCGCCGACGCGGCCGCCGTTCGCGACGTTCACGTCGCGACGATCGCCGGCACGGTGATCTGGGGCGATGCCGACGCGTTTCCGATCGACGCAGCCATTGCCGCACGCATCGCGGCCGTGCTCCGCGGCGACGATGTGCCGGTCTGCCCGGCGTGCAGCGACGGCTAGCGAAAGAGGCCGAGTACCGACCGCGCGTTGTTTTCGGCGTCCGAGAGGACCTCGGTTCCGATCGCGCCGAGCAGCTGCGCCTTGTTGAAATTGGTCGTCTCGCTGCCGACGTTGAGATCGGTGATCGAGGACGCGGAGGCTTGTAAGTTGACGGCCGCGCCGTCGTCGTTCTGCGCATCTTCGCCCAGCCGCACGATCGCCGATCCGATCGTCGCCCGGATGTTCAACAGATACTGTAGAGCGTTGTCGATCTGACCGATCGCGTCCTCGGCACCGAGTGAGGGCGATGAGGCGCTCGAGAGCAGCACGTTCACGTTGGAGATACGTAGCGACTGCGAGTCGACCGCGGCGAAGCCGACGGCGAAGGTCGCACCTTCGTTCGCGCCGGATTGGATGTTGAGCGCGGCGGCATTCGGATTCGATGCTGCCGGGACGTTCTGGCTGATCTTGATGTACGCGCTCGTGCCGACGTCGGCACTCCCGAAATTGCCGAAGGTAATCGCGACGTTGTCGAAGAGCGTCGACGTGGTATCCGGCGCCTGGAGTACCGGCGAGACCGACGCGGGTGCGGTCGTCGCAGCGCTTGAGAAAAACGTCTCGAGCGCGGCGATCGATGTACCGGTGTTGATTACTTGCACTTCGATCGTTCCGTCGAGCGTGCCGGTCGCGCCGGCGGTGAACCCTTGCGCGCCGCTCACCGTCGTGTTGAAGTTCGCGTTGGCAGCGACGGCGCTCAACACGAGCAATCCCGAAGCACTCGTGATCGGCACCGATTGCACCGAATTGCCGGCAGCGGGCGGCGTCGCCGTGATACCCGAAAACGTGAGCGTCCCCGGGGCCCCGAAACCGACAACGGTGAATGTTTGCGTCGGTCCGGTCGCGACGAACGACAGGGAGACTGGACCGTTAAGAATCCCACCTTCATTCGCGCTGCCGACGGAGACCACCCATGCCCCGCCCGCATACGTGACCTCCCCGGTGAGCGTATACGTCGTCCCAGAAACGAGGCCGCTTAGGGTTCCCGTCGGGGCCGTACCGGGCAGCGTATAGCTATAGTTCGGTGCGGTGACCGTAACGGGCGCCTCAGACGGCGCCGCCGGTGGCAACGCCGCCGTCGCGCTCGCGAGGAAACTGTTGGAGACGATCGTCAGGTACGCATTCTGCTCGGGTTGGAAACCCGCGTGCGAACCGTCGAGCAGGGAGACGCCGTTGAAACTGGTGTTCTGCGCCACGCGGTTCACTTCGAGCAAAAGTTCCGATATCTCGGTTTGCAGATTGGCTTTGTCGGCGTTCGAGGAGATATCCGACGATGCCTCAACGGCGAGCGCGCGGATGCGCTGCAAGAGGTCGGTCGTGGTCGCGAGCGCAGCATCCGCGATCGACGCCGCGCTCGTCGCGTTCTGAACGTTTTGCGACGCCTGGTCGAAGCCGGCGATCTGCGACTGCAGGCTCTGTGAGATCGCCAGGCCCGATGGATCGTCGGCGGCCGTGTTGATACGGAGACCCGTAGAAAGCCGCGTAGCCGAGGTCTGCAGCGCCGCCTGATTGCGCGCCAGATTTTCCGATGCGGCGTTTGCGAGCGTATTCGTCGCGATGCTCAAGCCGGTCGACACCAGACCCTACCTCCATGAATCGCGGATCCCATCTCCGCGAATCTCCGCGCCTCAGCCGTCCTGGCACAGGCGAATGATAAAAATTCCGAGCAACAGCCCGCTTCCCTGCCTCGGCGACCCCACTGATGACATTTCACCACACGGTAATCCGCGATGCAATTCGCTGCGGTATGATGCCGTTGCACGATCATGCGCGACATCAAACTGGACACGTCGACCGATCCGCAAGTCGGCTTCCGGCCGCCTGGATCGCTCGATCCCGAACCGCTCGCACCGTATTCCGGCCGCTTCACCGTGCGGCATGCGGCGCATCTCTTGCGCCGGGCCGGGTTCGGCGGTGCGCAAGCGGACGTTGCCCGCGCGCAATCGCTGGGCATGCCCGGCGCCGTCGACGCGCTGCTCCATCCGGAAGGCGACGACTTCGACTTTCCCGCGTATCCGGCAAACGACGTGCTCTACACGATGAACGGTGGCATGGCGCGCTCGGGGACGCAGCTATGGTGGCTCGACCGCATGCTGCGCACGAAGCGTCCGCTGACCGAGAAGATGACGCTGTTCTGGCACGGCCATTTCGCGACGAGCATCGACAAAGTGCCGGCGGCGCTGATGGCCGAGCAGATCAACCTCTTTCGGGCGCAAGGGATGGGCAATTTTCGCACCTTGCTGGCGTCGGTTTCCGTCGATCCGGCGATGTCGGTCTGGCTGGACAACCGTTACAACACGAAGGCCCACCCGAACGAGAACTACGCCCGCGAAGTGATGGAGCTCTTCGCGCTGGGCCTGGGGAACTATACCGAAGACGACGTGAAGAACGCCGCCCGTGCGTTCACCGGCTGGACCTACAACAACAAGACCCAGCAAGTGGTCTTCAATCCGAAACTGCACGACGACGACACGAAGACGTTCCTCGGACACACGGGTCCGTTCGGACTGCAAGACGTCGTCGCGATCATCGTGTCGCGGCCGGTCCATCAACGCTTCATCGCGCGGGCGCTGCTCGAATACTTCGTCTATTCGGATCCGGAACCGGAACTGATCGAAGGCCTCGCGCAAACCTATGCGCTGAGCGGCTACGATATCGCGAAGACGATGGGGACGATCCTGCGCTCGAACGTGTTCTACTCGACGCGCGCCTATCGCGCGATCCCGAAGAGCCCGATCGAATTCGCGATCGGACTCTTGCGGTACGCCGGAACGACGCACGTCCCGGCCAACCTGCCGTACGCGCTGCGCCGGATGGGCCAGGAGCCGCTGGCCCCGCCGAGCGTCAAGGGCTGGGACGGCGGCCCGGCGTGGATCAATACCAACACGCTCCTCGCGCGCTTCAACTACGTCAACGCGCTCGCCGCGCAAGCGCCGCCGAAGGCCGATGCGCCGAACATCCAGCCCGACGCGATCGTGGCGCAAACGGGCTTCGACGCACCGCGCGTCGTCGAGGCGATCGTCTCGGCCGCGCTGCAGGACGACGTGACGCGCGACGTGCGCGAGACGATCGTCGGGTACCTCACGCAATCCGATGCCGTCGGTTCGGCCCCGTTCGGCCGGGAGAACTACCAGCAGAAAATTCGCGGCGCGGTCGCGCTGACGCTCAACCTTCCCGTCAACCAGCTGAACTAGGAGCCCCCGTGACCAATCGCCGTTCGTTTCTCGCCTCGTCGCTCGGGATCGCCGTGCTCGGCGGATCGATGCCGCTCGCGCTGATGCGCGCGGCCGGCGCCCAGCCGTTGCCCGCACTCGGCGCGAGCATCGATCCGCGTAACGTGCTGGTCGTCATTCAGATGAACGGCGGGAACGACGGCCTCAACACCGTCGTGCCGTACAGCGACGACGCCTATCACCGCGTGCGGCCGGTCATCGGCGTCGCACCGAACACGGTGCTCAAACTCGACGACCGCATCGGGCTCAACCCCGCGCTCGCCTCGCTCATGGAACTCTACAAAGAAGGCCGCGTCGCGCTCGTGCAAGGTGTCGGCTATCCAAATCCCAACCGCTCGCACTTCGAGGCGACGCAGATTTGGGAGACGGCGTCACCGGAACGTCCGCAGCAGTCCGGTTGGCTGGGACGCTACCTCGACCGGACGTATCCGGCAAATGTGAAACCGCCGTCGATGTTCGAAGCGGTTGCGCTCGGCGACACGCTGCCGACCGCACTCGTCGCGCAGCATGTCGACGTTCCGGCGATCGGCTCGCTCGGCGGCTATGCCTATAACACGATCAAAGACGCGAAGACCAGCGCCGGCGCGCTGTACGACGGGGCAGGACCGGGCGAGTCCCCATACCTCGAGATGATCGCCGACACCGCGCGCAACGCCTATCACGGCGGCGACGCCCTGCGCGCGAAAATCGCCGATTATACGCCCAAGGCCGCCTATCCGAACGATGCGTTCTCCCAGCAGCTGAAGCTGGCGGCGCAGTTGATCGGCAGCGACGCCGGAACGCGCATCGTGTTCGTGTCGATCGGCTCGTTCGACACGCACGCCAACCAACGAGCCGTGCAAGATCGCTTGCTCAAGATGATGGGCGACGGTCTCAAGGCGTTCTACGCCGATCTCGCCGCGCATCAGATCGATAAGAACGTGCTCGCGATGACGTTCTCCGAATTCGGCCGCCGCGTAACGCAGAACGCGTCGAACGGCACCGACCACGGCACCGCGATGCCGCTCTTCGTGATCGGCGGCGCCGTCAAAGGCGGTATCTACGGCGACCACCCCTCGCTGACCGATCTCGACAACGGCGATTTGAAATTCCATACCGACTTCCGCGCGGTCTATGCAACGGTCCTCAAGAACTGGCTCGGCCACGATCCGGCGGACGTGCTGGCGGGGAGTTTCCAGACCTTGCCGCTGGTGTGAGCCACGCGGCGTGATCAAATCCGGGAGCGTGCAGTTATCCCTGATCCCGCCCGACGACTACGCGCGCGTCGTTTTGCCCGATTCGGCGGCGATGTGGGCTGCCGGGCGAACGCACGACCAGTACATCGGCGATTTCCACGAGCTCGCGGCGTCGTCGTACGGCAAGCGCCGCTTCCGCACCCTTGGCCTCGTCATCGACGGCCGGATCGTCGCGTCGTGCAAGCGCTACGAACGCGAGCTGCGCTGCGGCGATCGCGCCTATACGGCGGTGGGGATCGGCGCGGTGTTCACGCCGCCCGACCTGCGCGGGCGGGGGTACGCGACCGCGATGCTCGGCGCATTTCTCGATAGCGAACGGGCGCGCGGGACCGATCTCGTCTTTCTCTTCAGCGACATCCATCCGGCGTTCTACGAGCGCCTCGGCTTCGCCGCGCTGCCGTCGCGGACGTTCAGCCTGCGGGCGGATTCGCTTCCGGCGCGGCGGCTCGACATCCGGCCGGTCGGCGACGCCGACTGGAGCGGCGTGCGGCGCTGCTTCGACGCGCTCGACGCGCGCCGCCGGGTCGCGCTCCGGCGCACGCCGTTGGTTTGGGAATGGCTGCGCATCGCGGCCCGCTCGCACGTCGCGAGCGGCGCGCGCGTCGAGTTCCACGTACGCACGGGAAAAACGACCCTTGCCTACGTGTTCGGGCGCCGGCTCCCCAAGACCGACACGTTCGTGCTCGATGAGTTCGCCTACACGGGCGACGAGGGATTCGACGCGATCCCGCCGCTGCTACGCGCCGCAGCCGGCGACCTGCGGAAGATCACCGGCTGGCTCCCCCCCGATCTCGCGCGCGTGGCGCTCCCCCGCGGCGCCGTGAAACGCCGCAAATCGGCGATCGCGATGCTGGTCCCGCTCTCCACCACGGCCCGCCTCGCATGGCGAACCGAAGCGGCCGCGATCCTTGCCGACGACGCCGACCGCTGCTGGCCGACGGACCACATCTAGGAAAATTCCTTTTTGGTCTGGCCAAAAGGTTTCAGGCCGACGGCAGGGCAAGCGGCTCCGGTGCGGCGGAATGCCGGCGCTCTCCTGAAAGCGAGAGTGGGCGCGTTCGGGAGGGGAAAGGCGGGGGCGATCGTTCAGATCGCTCCCGCCTTTTTACCTGGCCGGCGCGGCTACCCCCGGACGCGCAGGATTCACTTCGCGCGCTCGGCAACCGCTCGCGCTTCGCGCTTGCACCCCCGGCGCCCGGGAGAGAGAAGAAACACATGACCCCGCTCGATCGCCGCACATTCCTTGCATCCACCGCGGCCGTCGCCGCGCTCGGCGCCCAGGCCGCACCCGTCGTCGCGACACCCGCTTCAGCGGGGCCCGTCTTCATCGCGACGTGGAGTTTCGGTAAGGCCGCAACCCTGCGCGGCGCGGAGGTGCTTGCCGGCGGCGGATCGCTGCTCGATGCGATCGAGAAAGGCATCAACGTCATCGAAGACGACCCGACGATCGAGACCGTCGGCTACGGCGGCTTGCCGAACGCCGAGGGCGAGGTGGAACTCGACGCGGGGATCATGGACGGGACGCGGCAGCGCGCGGGCGCCGTTTTCAATTTGCACAAGATCAAGAACCCGATCTCCGTCGCGCGCCTCGTACTCGAGAAAACGCGTCACACACAACTCGCCGGCGAGGGCGCGCTCGCGTTCGCCCGCGAGATGGGTTTCGCACCGATGCAACTCCTCACGCCGCATTCGCTGCAAACCTGGCTCGATTGGAAGAACGACCCGCACCATAAGACGTACTGGGTGGATAAGGATCATCACGATACATGCGGGATGGCTGTCGCGCACGGCGGCCGGGTCGCCGCCGGCTGTTCGACGAGCGGCCTTGCCTGGAAGATCCCCGGCCGCGTCGCCGATTCACCGCTGGTCGGCGCCGGCTACTACGCCGACGATCGCGCGGGTGCCGCATCGGCCACCGGCAACGGCGACGTGATGACCAACTACTGCACGAGCTTCTACATCGTGCAGAAGATGCGCGAAGGGATGCACCCGCAAGAGGCCGCCGAGGACTGCATGCGCTACATGGCCGCCACCGGCCCCAACATCCGCGACGACCAATACTGCGTGATCGCCATCAACCCGCGCGGCGAAATCGGCGCCGCCTCGATGAACGCCAAATATCCGCTTCAGTACGCCGTCTGGCGCGACGGCAGCGCAACCGTGCAAACGGCGAAGGCGGTCTTCTCGTAGCGCTTCGTCGGGCAGCTCAGACTTTTTTAAGGGGCGCATTTTAGCGTAGCACAATGCACCCGCGCGAACGAGGAGAGGCGTATCCGCATGCCGCGTGGCGGACGCGGCTGATGGCCGGCAACGCCTTCTTGCGGTCGGGCGCCGACACGGTCTTCGACGGCTTCGTTCGCGCCGTCGGCGCGGCGCTGGACGTGCCGATGGCGATGCTCGCGTTCGAGCACGCGGATCAGTGGCACGTTCGCGCCGCGGTCGGGCCGATACCGGAGCGCTTCGCGCGCGAGAGCTCACCATGCACGGTCGTCGCCCAGACCGGCGTTACGTTTGCCATCACCGATCTCGCCGCCGACCACCGCTTTCACGCAGCTGAAACAAACGGACAGCCGACACGTTTCCGTGGATACGCGGGCGTTCCGATCGTCCTGCGCGGCGGCCGAATCCTGGGATGCCTCGCGGCGATCGACGCGGTTCCGCGCTGCTTCGACGACGATGAACGCGCGGTGCTCGAAGCGATGGGAAGCGCGCTCGCCGCGAACATCGAGCGCCGGCTCGGGCTTCCATGCATCGCCTGGGCGAAGGCGAGCTTCCTTGCCGGCGCCCTCGAACATACCGACGATGCGGTACGCATTTTTCGGCTCGACGACGGCCGCATCGTCGACGTGACCTACCAAAATCGCGCGGCGCTCGCGGGGCCCGGTGCGTCGACGGCCGAGCTCACCGAGGCGCTCGGCGAGGTCGGCGGCGACGTCTTGCGCACGGGAGCCCGTGAGGGATCGATCGTCGAGATGCGCGCTCGGCGTTTCCAGATCATGGGCGAGGACTACGCGGTCACCGTCGAGCGCGACGTAACGCAACACGAACGGTTGGAACAGGCGTTCGACGACGCCGCAATACAGGCGCGACTCGTCGCCGAGCGCTACGCATCGCTCGCGACGCTCTCGGCGATCGATGCGCGACGCTCCGATCGGAGGATCACGCAGATGCTGGAGTTCGTGCTGCGCGAGTCGCGGATGGGCACTGCGGTGCTCGCGATCCGCTCCGGCGCCGAGCGGCGCGTCTGGGAAGCGCACGGAGAGGCCGCGCTCCGGGTGACGATTCCAAGCCGCTTTGTCGAGGCCGCGCTTACGACCGGCGCGAGCGTTCGGCTTGCGCCATCGAGCGATGCCGCGAGCGACGCGCGCTTTTCGAGTGAGTCGCTCGTCGCGAGCGATTCACATGCCGTTGCCATTTGCCTGGGTCGCGCGCAAACGCCGAACCGGGATACGGCCGCACCGATGGACGCCGGCTTCCTTCATCTCTTCATGACGATTGCCGCCGGTACCGACGCATAGCGGTATGACCGGCGCGCTTGTCTCGAAAGGATTTGCCGGCATCCGATTCACAACCGATCATCTGTGCCGTTCACGCCTTGGCGCTGTCGAGGACGAATCGCGTGAAGAGCGCCCGGAACAACCTGCCACCGCAAACAACGACATTCGTCGGCCGCGAAGCCGATGCCGAGGCGATCGGTAAGCTCGTTGCAGATTCGCGCGTCGTGACGCTTACGGGCGAGCCCGGAATAGGAAAGACCCGGCTCGCCCTGCACGTCGCATCGCAACAACTCGCCGCACGCATGGACGGCATTTGGCTCGTCGATCTCTCTCCGGCGCGCGAGGCAGCGAACGTCCCGAACGCCGTCGCCGCCGCCCTTGGTTTGGCCGGCGGCGACGGTCGCTCGGCGCTCGAGCACATCGCCGATGCGCTCGAGTACAACGATGCACTCCTGATCCTGGACAATTGCGAACACGTGGACCACGCGGTGCGCGCTTTGGTGACGTCGCTCGTACAATCGTGCCCTCGCGTTCGCATCCTCGCAACCGCTCATAGCGCCCTCGACCTTCCGTTCGAGCGAACCTACGCGGTGCAGCCGCTGGCGATGCCGTCGGACGCCGACGCGTCGAAACCGGAGGGAGCGCCGACTTCATTCGACGCCCTGGCGCTGTTCGCCGACCGCGCGCGCGCCTCGAACGATACGTTCGTCTTAGACCAAGGGAACATCGCCGACGTGGTGCGGATCTGCCGTTACCTCGAGGGCGTTGCGCTCGCGATCGAACTGACCGCAAGCCATGTGCGGGCAGCCGACGTGAAGATGATCGCTGCCGATCTCCGTACGGCGTTCGGCGTCGGCGACGACGACACCGCGACGCACACCGCCGCACGCTCCGTGAAGTGGGCGGTCGCGCAACTCCCGGCTCACGAAGCGCGCGTCTTGCGGCGGCTCGGGATATTCTCGGGCGGCTGGACCGCGGCGTCCGCGGCCGCAATCGTCGCCGACCCGTTCGAGGATGCGAGTGCAATCGACGCGGCGCTCGATTCGCTCGCGGCAAAATCGCTCGTCGTGGTCGATTCGGCTGCGCCGGGCCGTTTTCGGTTGCTAGAGTCGATTCGGGACGCGCTTGCGCCGTCGCTAGCGACCGCCGAACGCGCGCTGACCGCGGCACGCCATGCGCGCTACTTCGCCGACTTCGTCGCCGAGGCCGACCGGCGCCATTACGAGGCTCCCCTGCGGACGGTGATCGCCACCCTGATCCCGGAGCTCGACAACATCCGCGCGGCGATCGCGTGGGCGCTCGGCGACCGCAACGATCTCGACCTGGGGTGCGCGATGGTCGGCGCGCTGGGCTACGCCTGGCGCATCGTCGCGTACCACGATGGAGAACGGCTCATCGATCTCGCGCTTCGCGCGGCGGCTGACCCGGCGTCGTGCGTCGGAGACCGAACGCGCGCACGGCTCTATCGCGCGTCGGCGGAGTTCGAAATACGTTTGCATGCCGGCGTGCTCGACTCGGCGAAGCGATCGATCGAGATCTACGATGCGCTGCGGATGGACGTCATGGCCGCCGAATCGCGCCGGCTCTACGGTTTCTTGCTCCACCGCAACGGCCGCGTCGACGAAGCGATCATCGAACTTTCCGAGGCGGCGGTGACGTTCGCACTCGGCGGCGAGCGGCTCTGCGAAGGCCGCGCACTCTCCGATCTGGCCGTGCCCGTCTGGATGAACGGCAAGCGCGCCTATGCGAACAGCTTATATGCCCGGGCCGTCGACGCGGTGACCGGCATCGGTGACCGGCGCGAAGCATCTCGGATGGGACTCAATTTCGCCGAATGTCAATTTCATACCGGAGACGTCGATGCTGCGATCCGAACGGCTACCGAAGCGTTCGTGCGATGCGAAGGAGCGGATCTCCAGGAAATTCTGGCGAGCAATCTTGCCGCCTATTTCCTCGTGCAA
>Ga0209208_10009897_pt1 | contig 12470 bp, 11 predicted proteins | sample S1TSphfallax_3_FD_187694 | JGI IMG/M metagenome (GOLD analysis project Ga0209208, IMG submission 187694) | Host-associated microbial communities from peat moss isolated from Minnesota, USA - S1T2_Fd - Sphagnum fallax MG (SPAdes) (version 2) | ecosystem: Host-associated > Plants > Peat moss >...
TTTTTTTTTTTTTTTTTTGGGGCAAATTTCTCAAGTAGGTCCATTGGCGAGGATCCCGAGCATTAATTAGCATTCAATGATGACGGTCCTACTCAGGCTATAGCATTTTTTTAAAAATAAATAAAATCGCGAATTTAGTAAAACAATGAGGGGCGCCTCACAGTGACCGAAGGTCGCGGGTACCCACTGACGGACGGATGGACATATTTGAGTTTCCATACCTTTTTCATGTAAATGGCAAGGTCGGAGCTCGACGGGTGCATTATGCACCGGGTACCCACTAGTGGGTACCCGTTAATTGCTTCAACCAATTAATAACGCACGCACGCTCTCAGGACCTGGGTTTCAGGACCTCAACGCGAGGTTTCAGGACCTGGATCTCAGGACCTGGGTTGCAGGCCCTCAACGCGATGATTCAGGACCTGGCTCTCAGGACCTGGGTTGCAGGCCCTCAACGCGAGGTTTCAGGACCTGGGTTTCAGACCCTCAACGCGAGGTTTCAGGACCTGGATCTCAGGACCTGGATTTCAGGCCCTCGGTATTTGGCTCTCAGGACCTGGGTTTCAGGACCTCGAAAGCTCTCCATCCTACGGTCGTCTTATTCTTTTTCCCGTCACTTTTCTCTGCGTCCACGGTCACTTTTCTTTTTCCCGTCACTTTTCTCTGCGTCCACGGTCACTTTTCTTTTTCCCGTCACTTTTCTCTGCGTCCACCGTCACTTTTCTTTTTCCCGTCACTTTTCTCTGCGTCCAGTGGTCAGAAGAAGAAGATGATGGAACGGGAGGAGGACGACGACTCATGGCGGCGGCAGCAGATTATCCACATGTTTTGTGTGGAGAATCTTGCAGGGGAGAGAAATGGGTCAATTAGTTGCAAAGCACGACCACCCAGGGATATTATATATAAGACTATTTCATCATATTAGTGCTTTGCTTTCTTGTAGGAGGAGGGGATACCTATATATTAGCCCAGGTTGCTTAACAACCAACCCTCAACTAAGTTACTTCTGGTTTCACCTTAGTGGTAACCCCCCATTCTCTATAAGGTGAGGCACTCTTGTCTAATAAGAGCATCTCCTCCAAAAAAAATTCTCACATCCAAATTTTAGTTACTTTACTTTTTTTCCAACCCCGCCAATAAGACTGAACTGGGACAGCAAGTTAGTCCCAGTTAAGTAGGTGGGAAGACTACTAATAGCAAACCACTTGAACCAATCAAACTATCTACCCAATCAGAAACAGGAGCAGTCAATAAATACGATTTGACTGTGTTTATTCGACTGTTCCAGGGCTCTTCCCCAAGGAGCTCTGAAAGTTGTCAATTTTTTTTGGGGGTCCCAGCAGTCTTCCCAGTGGATTCGACTCATGTACCTCATCCAAGTTTTCCAATGGAGGATCACTCACATACTGAACACTGGTGGAGATGCTCTTAGTGCTTTCGCCCTGGACCTTAGTCAGAATCTTGAGGGTCCAGGGCGAGAGATCCCAGGCGAAAGGCACTAACGGTGCTTCACCATTTGTAACAAGGGGTGTGTCCACACACACTGTGGCCTTGCCATTTACATTTAAAAGTATCTTCAGGCAAAAGAAGAAGAATTATGGAAACTCAAATATTTCACCATGCAAAAATATAATCCTCAAAAAGTCCTCTAAAAGAAAGAAAAGAAAATCCTTCAGTAACTCTATAACTCATCTCAAGTTTCAACACACGCCAAAATATCATCTTTGAAAAATCTTTGTATAAAAAGAGACCTATTATTATTACCTAGGGGCCAAAATCCCTTAAGCTACTATACTCTAAATGAATCTAAACCAATATCCTTGCCTTGGTAGGCATGGCCAACAAATAAGGTGCTCAAACAGAAAGGCTCAGATGCATTCAATATCTTTGCCATCAATTAAATCTGAATTCAATTAAATACAATTGCAGCTCAACTCAAATTCAATTTAAATTACATGCAATGTCATTCAATATTTTCATTGAAACTCATCCAAAGACTATAAATTCAAATTTTCTTTTTTTTTGGTTTGGTCTATGGGCTCTCAAGAGTACCCTAGTTGAATAGCAGGTTCAACAAAAATTATATTGTATTAGACATTCTTAAATTTTCAATATGTATTTTTCTCAAAGAAGTTCTTTTTTGTGAAGGAAAATGAACCATCTTTTGGATTATTTGGGAATATTCTATGTGTCAAAATGGAAATTTCAAAATTAAATAATTATTTGGTAAAGACCTGACAAACCTACTATTCATCTATGGTATTATAAAATGGAAATAGATTAAGTTGAAGGCCCTTAAAATATTTGAATGGATTCTAAAAGGACCATCTTTTTATTTCATGTGACTTTCGTTTTATACCTCATAATTTGTGATATAAAGTTCTTATCAAGTTGTATGTTCAAAGTTTAGCATTGGGCATATTAAATTTGAATGTGTTGAGTGTATTTGAGTTCACCCTAATATATTATTTAAATAAAATTTTAAAAATTCTTCAACTGAGTTTGGTAGATCATTATAGCAATTTGGCTTCATGTTTAGATCATGAAACATTTTTTTAATTCCAGCCGTGTAAGATACTATGTAGACTTTTAAGCATTTTCATTTCATTGGTCTCTTAAGTTTGTAAACTTTAGTGTGAAATGACCTTCAACCATTTTCATCTAGTTAGAGAATTTGTTATGTTGAATGGAAAACCTCTAGTGCAAATAGGTCCTTGGCTATAGAGGATGGCACATTACATGCAAGCTTTCACATCTTGGGGCTTTAGATTTGTAAGGTGCCTTATGATTTGGGATAAGTAAGACCCATTCCCTTAGGTGCCCCTTGGCACAATCAATTGTTGTGTAGTTCATTGATTTTCTTAATTGTTGGTTATTCCTTGGTTTTTGAAATTTTCAATTTCCAATACCCAATCATAATAACATGCATGTATCATTTACACATCTTTTAAAATGGTCATTGGTCACTTCATATCTTGGCCTCCAAAAGTTCAAAATGAACATGGTTTTTCAAATTTGTCATCTCCATGGTTCAACTTTAAATTATCCCTTAAGTGATGACCCTTCAATCACTCTTTCCTCCCCAATTTGAACATATGCATTGTGTGAGGCAAAACAAGGACCATATTCATAAAATTGGGGACCAAATATTTTTCATTTGAAATATAAGGAAAAAACAACATTTCCTTTCAAGCTTTTACTTTCATGCCATTAATTCTTCCTCAAGCTTTTCAATGTTTGACAATAACTAGTAATAGTTCTTAACTATAATAACTTAGTATTATATATTAACATATATTGTTGCAACTTGTCTTACACAACTAAGGCAAAATTTAATTACACGTGTTGTGTGCAATTAAAAATAAATTGCAAATGATAGTTGCAAAACTTGGATTTTCTCTTAATCATTATTGATCACAATGGTTGGTTTGCCTACATTGACACCAAGTATCTAATCTATTGTCATGACATGACATCCTTTGAAACATTAACATGTTTATAAACTAATGTTCATGTTTTGTGCACAAGGATAAATATTTTGAATGTTTATTAAAACTTGGGTTATTATTAGCCTTAATAAAACAAATTTATAATAAGTTTTGAGAAATAGCATGGTAAGTAGTGTAATCAAATATAAAAAGCATGTTAAAACTAGTAAAATCGTTTTGAATATTAGGATTTTGAAACAAATCAAGGATTACCTTTTGAAATGTCCCCTTAAAATCTAGGATTACATCAAGGAATTACCAAAGAAAAATTCTTCAAGGAATCATGTGTGAATATAAAAATTTATGAACAATGATAAACAAAACAAAACAAATATATTCGTATCATGCTACAAAATTGTGTTCATTACTTTGATATCCTATAATATATCTATTTATCTATCATGTCATACTTTGTGGTATTTTATGATTTTTTTATGTTGTTTATTGTTTTTGCTTATTTTACATTAACTTTGAATGTGTAAAAATGTTAATTGCATTTTAACAAATTAGCTATAACATTTGATTGAATTGAAATAAGTTGTCACATGTTTTTCTAGTGCATTATTGTTTCTTATCACATTTGAATAGTAATAATACAATTACAAAGTGTATTCCTTATGGTCATGTACTCACAAGATATTTATATTGTGTTAAAACCTAACATCCATGATTAAAACAATGATTATGATGCATGCCCAAGTTTGTCAAATGATATGGATGGTAAAAAAATTTATTGATTCCCATTTTGCAATGAAATTCAAACCTAAGGTGCATTCGTTAGCTCCTAATAAGAAACAAGGCATTGTAGCTTTGAAATGGGATTAGAATGAATTTCTAAGTTGCCATAACTTAATGTTAAATTATCATTTTAATGTAATATATGCCACAATAAACACCACACGTTGTACATTGTAATGGACGAAACAACAAAATTTACTTCATACATGTGAATCTTTTGTGTGAGAAAAACCACATTTTCTTGAAGTGCATGTATTGCAATTTTCCTACCACATTTCCATTATCATGCCCTAGCCTTGGTCACAAAACAAAGGTTCAAGTTGTGACATTCTCCCCCATTAAAAAATGATAATGTCCTCATTAACACTTTTGGTTTTTTTCTAAAGCACCATGACTTAAATAATTTATTTCCAAAATTCAAATCATTTTTTGAACTCACAAATCCAAATTTAATCACTTCATTTCATTTCATGGTCACCACATGCCAACTTTTGTAGCTTGAACCATATTTCAAGCTAATTTTTAAATCCCCAATTTTCCAACATTTTTTTGCAAATTTAATTGGGTTTCACATAAGTCATTCACATTTCTTTTGTCAAAAGAACTAAATTAGCTTAATTGATGAAGCCTTCATTTAATGGAAAGAAAACCTTCAAATGATCACCAAAACTTATGTCAAGTTTAATTCTAACTCAAATTAATCATTGACATAATTCATTTCATTGTTTCATGTTTTGATCACAACAGTCAAACTTTTAATGAAAGCTTTTACCTATCAAGGTACAAGTGATGATGTTAAACTTTCACTAAATCTCAATTCCAATTTACATAACTATCATACACAAATGGGGTCACAACTTCCTTTCTATGTTGGTCAACATTACTAACCAACCCTTTGATATGCATTTTAAAACATGCGCACAATGTTGCAAGATCATTTTGCAAGGATGCATTTTCAAGTCATGTGAATCCTTCCTTTGCATTTACACACAATTTCCACAATCCTTGAAACTAAATTTGAAACATGTCATGCTTTGACTTCATTCCCGACTCATTTTCTTTGTCTTGCCTTGTTTTAGCCATAAACCCAAGGACAAAGTCACAAAAACATCAAAAAAATAAATAATTAAAATTGCAAATGACGAATCACATGAAAATTGGGCAAGGAATGGTTTAACATTAAACATCAGTTGTGTTTGTAATCAAGGCCATGACACTTTATCGCTCTAATACACCCAAGAAAACCCACATTGAAACTATGCATGTAATTGGTGTGACCATAGTTATGGCAACTTCATTTGTAATTATTTGTTTAACCATGATTATGACAATTTGATACATTAACTAAACCTTTTTTAAATGAAAATATTTTAAAACATTTATTCAAACATGGTTATGGTAATTTGCATCCATCAACAAATCATCTTAAAAATCTAAAAAAAATTTAAAACATTTTTTCAATTATGACTATGGCAATTTGCATCCATCAACAAGTTTTCTAAAAGATGCATACATTTCAAAACTTGTTTTTATCGACCATGGTTATGGCAGGGAGCTTGCATCTACCATTTTTTAAAATAAAAATGCACACATTTCAAAACATGTGATTAGTCATTGCTCTCATGGAAACTTGCATCCATCAACAAATCCTTTAAAAAATGCACATATTTTAAAATAAATTATTAGTCATAGCCATGGTAGTTTGCATCCACCAACAAATCTTCTTAAAAATGCAAAAAAAATCATCATTTTCTTTGGCAACTTGAATTCATCAAATAAACCTCTCAAATTTGCACACATTTTTCAACATTTGCTAAAATATGGTTATGGTATGTTGTATTCATCAACTAATGCACACATTTATGAACAATTTTTTCAAACATGGTAGTGGTACGTACCTTACATTCATAAACTAATGTTTGAGATTTGCACATAATTACTAACATTTGTTGAAAGGTTTTGCAACCTAATTCTTAAAACTTGTTTTGTTTAACTTTCAAAGTTTGATGCATGGTTATGGCAACCCTCTTTTAATAGCTTAACAATTCTCATAACCTTTTTTATACACCCATAGGTTTGTCAAATAGTATGAAGGTTGAAAAATCTTGTAAATTCCCAAGTTTGCAACAAAATGTAAACCTAAGGCACATTCCCTAGCTCCCAAGTGAAAAATGGGAGTGTAGCTCTAGGATGGGACTGGGATGAATTCATAAACATGAATATAAAGTGAAATTGAATTGCAAAAACAAAAAAAGACAAAGCGATTCATGCAAAGTTGGAGCCAAAATGGTGCATGAATGAGCTTAGTTATGAATTTTGCAACTCCACCACCTCATTATAACTCCCACGCATGACCTTTAATTGGAAAGCTCATAAAGGCAAAATTATAACCTTTGAAAAGGTCATTCCAACATTATATGACATGTTTAAATTGAAAATCATTTTACCCATATTTCATGGGTTTTAGTGGTTGGGAATGAAATTGCCAATTTGACTATCATCAATTTTTTTGGCCATATATAAGTTTCAACTCACAACTTCAAATGAATAATGCAAACCCATTGTCAATATTTAAATTTCAATAACTTTCTAATGGTATATTAAAAACCTAATTTGGACCATGTTTATTACTTGAATGTTGGGCCCAAAAGTTCAAGATTCATGTGGGACTACAACTCTTCAAGTGTACATCATTTGGGAGTGTACATCATTTGGCAATGTTTTAAATTCATTTTTTTGCATTCTTTCATGTTTGTGTGATTTTGCTTGAGTCTTAAGACAATCTTTTGGCCCGCTTTGACTTTCATTGCTTCATTTTAATCATGAACCCAAGGTTAAAATTGTGACATCTTTCTTCATAATTCTCATACCCTTCTTCTAAAACCTAGATCTTGTAACACACAACACTTTCCTAGAATCTATCTTGTTATGTCATATAACATTTGGGTGAAAAGAGGTACTTTCACATCTTCGTTAACAAATAGGAAGTATAGTTAGGTGCAAACATAAATCTTTATTGACAGGAAACTAAAACATGATGCTAACAACATGGAACATAACATCAAAAAACTCCTCGAGATTCTTGTCACATGAAATACACAAACTTGTGCAATGAAGAAAAGAGAGCCAAACCATCAACATTAAGGTATTTAACTAAAAGACCAAACCACAAATAACTAAACTAATATAAATAAGGAAAGTAATTCAACATTGTAAAAGTAATTTAATTACTTTCCTATTCCAATAACTAATGAAACTTAACTAGTTGAACTTGAATTCTCAACACTTCCCCTTAAGCTCAAATCCACTTTTAGTACACCAAACATTTTTCTAAACTTCCTTAACTTGTTTGTACCTAAAGACTTTATGAAAATGTTAGCAACTTGATTTCAATATTAACATGAATAAGGTTAATTTCTTTTGCTATAACTTTTTATTTAATAAAGTGATAGTGCACCTCAATGTGTTTTGTCTTAGCATGATAAATGGGGTTGTTAGTAAATAATATGCTATTGATGTTATCAAGTAAATGATAACATGATCATCCACTAACTATCCCAAATTTTTAAATAGTTTTTGTAACCAAACTACTTCACATGTAGCGATTGTTGTGCTTTTGTATTATGCCTCCATGCTTGATAATGCAACTATTGGTTATTTCCTACTACTCCAACTAATAACACCACTTTCAAAAGAAAACATGAAACCATTGGTTGATTTTTTATCTTAAACATTATTAGCCCAATCAACATTGTTGTATCCATGTACTTACAACTAGCTCTTGGTTTCATAAGAAATTCCACATTGCAAAGTATGTGTTATGTACCTCAGTACGTGCTTCACTGCATCCAAATGTGGTTTTCGTGATGTTTGCATGCATTAACTCACCACTCTAACTACATAATTCAACCGGAATCTTTCTCAGTCCTTGTTAGATTATCAATGTTATACCGAGGGTATCTCTGAAGCATACTAGACCAGTATATCCGGCGTTCTTTTGACGCAGCAAGACAAATAAAAAATAAATGGGATAAGCTAAATACCTCGATTTTCTTTCTTTGGCCTTATGTTGGTCATGTAAATCAAACACCCCACTATGCGTCTGTACATAGTGGTATCCTCCACAAGTTCACCTTCATCCACACTTAACTTCACATTTTGCTCTAATGGAATTGAAATGGGTTTGCAATTTGTCATCCCATATTTGGACAATTTGTTCAAGGCATATTACCTTTGTAATAACCATATCCCTTTAGGGGACTTGATTACCTTAATGTCGATGAAGTAATGCAACTCTCCCAAATCTTTCATTTCAAACTTTTGTTTCAAAAGCTTTTTCAAATCGAAGATGTCTACATCATTATTTCATGTGACAATCAAGTCATCAACATAGATGATTATGACAACAATCCCATGATTTGTCTTTTTCACATACAATGAAAAATCTACATTGGATGTTTGAAACCCATTTGTGACAAAATATCGACCTATCTTGTCTGACCAAGCTCTAAGTGCTTACTTCAAGCCGTATAAAGTTTTCTTCAACCTACAAACCAAATTATAATGTGCTTGGTCCACATAATTTTGTGGTTATTCCATGTACATTTCATCATGTAAATCTCCACGAAGAAAAACATTTTTTACATCCATTTGACGAAATGATCATCTTTTTGTTGTTGCCATAACAATGATTGCTCTTATGGTTGTCATTTTTACAATTGGACTATATGTCTCCTCATAGTCTATGCCATAAGTTTGGGCACCCAACCTCACTTTGTATCTGTTCACAAATCCATCTACATTGTGCTTGATTTTCTACACCCATTTGCACCCAATTGCTTTCTTGTCCTTTGGTAAAACTAGCAATTCCCAAGTAGCATTAGCATGTAATGCCGCCATCTTCTCATCCATGGCATTGTCCCACTTAGGGTTTCCAACCGCTTGTTCAATTTCATGTATAAGTTTCAGCATGTATATGTAATGATGAGCTACAAAGCCATCATATGTGAGTTTTTGTATGAAGTATTTGATTCGTGTGGATTTTTGTATTCCAATATTGTTGTCAGGTGTTTTGAAAGTTTTCTTGGCCATCCGAACTTTGAGAATAATAACTAAAAGGACTTTTGATTCTTCATCCACATTCTTCTTTGAATCATTTGACTCGCCATCTACATGAAAATTTCTAGATGATGTTTGAGAACTACCATGTACAATGTTTGAAGATTTTTCATCCTTTTCCATGGAATGCTATTGGACCCAATAATTGAAAATGCTTTTGGTCCATTAATTTAATTGTAATTTTTGTTCCACATTTAATGAAACGTCACCATTTCTAGCCTCTCCATCTTTTGCTATCTTTTGTGTTGAGTACCAATTAGCCATTTCATTAAACACAACATCTCTATTCACTTACGATTTTGAGTGGAAGGGTTGAAACATCTATATCCTTTTTTGTTCTAAGGAATATCCAATGAAAATACATTTCTTAGCATTTGGGTCTCATTTTGATATCTTACTTTCAAGAACATGCATGTATGCAATGCAACCAAACACTTTAAGGTGTGAAACTTTTGGTTTTTTGCCTATGAATTTTTCCTCGAATGTCATGACATGAACTATCATTATGGGTGTTCAATAGACTATAATTATTACTATTTTAGCCCAAAAACAATTTTGCAAATTCTTTTCATTCAACATGGCACATGTTATTTCTATACTGTGCATGTTTTTCCTTTCAGCAACTCTATTATGTTGTGGGGAATAATTACATGAATATTTCCTTTGAATTATTTGTTCCTTCAAGTATTCATTGAATTCATTTGAAAAATACTTTCCCCCTCCATTGCACTTTAATCATTTGATGCTCACACCTTTCTCCTTCTCCAACATCACTACAACAACATGGGGCTATTTTGCGATTCAAATATCATCGCAAACAATAAAGAAAGATGTTTCTGAAATCCCGCTGTTGCGAACCATAATTCCTCGCAAATTCTTAAGCTTTTGCGATACCATAACATTCGCACCCGTACAATCGCAAGTCCTTTGCAACTCCCAAACTTGATACAATCGCAAAACTTTTCCGATTACAACTACTTCTATCCATTGTTTGCGATTAACATTACATCGGAAACTATTTGCAGCAAACCCATCATCGCAACGACTTAGCGAACCGACTCAAAACTCTATCGGTTTCCGATATAAGATCTAACGCAAACATTTTGGGATTTTCAAAATGCCGCTAAAAGTTTACGATTAACGTTACATCAAAAACTATTTGCAGCAAACCCATCACCGCAACGACTTAGCGAACCGACTCAAAACTCTATCGGTTTCCGATATAAGATCTAACGCAAACATTCTGGGATTTTCAAAATGCCGCTAAAAGTTTACGATTAACGTTACATCAAAAACTATTTGCAGCAAACCCATCACCGCAACGACTTAGCGAACCGACTCAAAACTCTATCGGTTTCTGATATAAGATCTAACGCAAACATTTTGGGATTTTCAAAATGTCGCTAAAAGTTTGCGATTAACATTACATCAAAAACTATTTGCAGCAAACCCATCACCGTAACGACTTAGCGAACTGACTCAAAAGTCTATCGGTTTCCGGTATAATATCTAATGCAAACATTTTGGGATTTTCAAAATGTCGCTAAAAGTTTGCGATTAACATTACATCGGAAACTATTTGCAACAAACCCATCACCGTAATGACTTAGCGAATCGACTCAAAAGTCTATCGGTTTCCGATATAAGATTTAATGCAAACATTTTGGGATTCTCAAAATGCCGCTAAAAGTTTGCGAAATCTATGATTTCGCAAACCTGTTCTGGAATGATTTTACCCGTAAGAGTGTAGCGATGTCTATGACATGGTATATTTGGTTTTTTGGCTTTTGCAGTGTTGCGAAGAATTATGACTCGCAAATGTTTTTGAAATCCACTATGTATCGCAAAAGCATGGCACTGTATTCTTATTTTGGAAATAGGGTTTATATTCATTTGGAGTCACTTTGGGCCACAAAAAAAAAATCTATATCAAAATTTCAAAATTTACAATGTAAAAGGGTTTGCAACCCTTGGGTATCTAACACACTAGCTGTCTATCTAGACTTCCTTCCCCTCTTGGATTTCTTCCTTGAATGTTTCTTCCTAGTGTTTTCTAGTGGAGGGGGAGGTTGCTCATCCTCCTCCCTCTCGTCATCGTCCCCCTGCCCCTCCTCCTCCTCCTCCCTATCCTTTTTATCTTTGCCCCCGTAGAACTTGCATTTCGACTAGCAATTGAATTGGGTCCACTGCTAGTGGTAGCACTGGGAGCAGTGTTAGCGCCTCTCTTGTCCTCATCACTGTTGCCCTGGGAGCTCTCACTCTCACCTTCAAATGCCTGTATTTCAACATGCAAAGCTTAATCAACACCATAAATGAAAATCCTGATTCAAATGAAAACAATCTCAACACAAACAGAAATTGAATCCCAACCAAACCCACTCACCAATAGTGCATCAACATGTTAAAAAAGATGCTCCTTGCCATGCTCCTGGCCCATTGTCATTTCTGCAGCTGTGATCTTCCTCTTATACTTCTTGTACTGTCCCCATAATACAACAGGTCAATAAAAACGCATAAAAAATCTATTCAAGTCTTCGACCACTTTTGCGAACCGTAGACCTTCGCATACTGAAACTTGCGAAGCAGTTTGCGAAACAAATCCCATCGTATCTTTGCAAAACAAACGCCATTTGACCTATCTTTGCGATGCAATTCGCATCGCAAAGGTATCACAAATAGAAACTATTTGACTCGATAGAAACTCAACTTTATTCGAATCTTTGCAGGAAAGAGATGGAGGAGAGGGAGGGTACTTACAAATGCTGCTTTGAGGCCGAGAATGCCACCTTGCCCTAGCCTATGGGTGGTGGGTGGAACCAATTTCACTCGCTCTGCTGCCTTGAGGAACTTCAATGGTGGATCACCAACCTCGTCCACCATTGATTAGCATTCAGCAAGCTTCAGCTCAAGTGCCTTTAGGTCACGGTTAGACCTCCCCAACTCTCTTGCCTTCTTGGCCTTGGCTAACTCTTCTGTGATCTCCTTCAGCTGCCTTGCTGCTTTCAGCTGCACCTCAGATTGGTAGAAGGCATTCCAGATGTTTTCTAAAAACTGAAGTGGCCTCTCCAAGTTCCTATACACATTCAGGTCTCTCAGGTGAGCACGAATCTTCATCCTATCATGGTA
>Ga0209208_10009898_pt1 | contig 12469 bp, 12 predicted proteins | sample S1TSphfallax_3_FD_187694 | JGI IMG/M metagenome (GOLD analysis project Ga0209208, IMG submission 187694) | Host-associated microbial communities from peat moss isolated from Minnesota, USA - S1T2_Fd - Sphagnum fallax MG (SPAdes) (version 2) | ecosystem: Host-associated > Plants > Peat moss >...
GCGGCTTCTTCGGCACCCCATCCTCGAGGTCATAATAGTCAGACTTGTCTGCTACGAAAATGTGCTCAGCCGTCTTGAGGCCCGTGGGTGTATCCAAACTGCCCGCGGTAATGCTGAGCGTATCGCCGTCGAGGATGCGCCAGAATAAATTCCCGCCGCAGCGGTTGCAGAAGCCACGCTCAGCGGTCTCTGAAGAGCGATACCAGACCAAGGTGTCCGCCGCAAGGAAGTTGATGGCGTCCACAGGCGCGCTCGTCATCGCCACAAAATGACCGCTGGTCTTCCGGCACTGCGAACAATGGCAGGCCACGACGTCCCGTAACGGCCCCCGGATCTCATAACGCACGCCGCCGCAGAGGCAGGAGCCGGTGTGCTGCGAATCATCGGTCATCGACCAGCCCTCCTATAGCGCCGCCAGAAGCGCCGCGCCCGTGGTTACCTCAGGAATCGCCACATACCGCTCGCGAAACTCCGGGGGCCAGCGCACGGGCCGGCCACTCGAGAGCTCGATGCAAGCGTACTCGATCTCGGCGCGCGCGAGCGTCGCGCCATCCGATTCCCGGCGCACTTGAAACCGCCGCCGTACGCGCAGCCTGCCCTCGCCCGGCAGCAGCCAGGTGGCAACCATAATCCGATCCCCGAGCAACGCCGGGCGCTGATAGGCGATCACGCTACGCAGGACCGCCATACCCCGGTCTATCGTTACGCAGTGCGCGATCGGCAAACCAAGCGCCGCGGAATGCTCCCAGGCCGCCCGATCGAACCAGGTCATGTAGACCGCGTTATTGACGTGCTGGTACGCATCGATGTCGGCCGGCAGTACCGCCAACTCGGCCACGAACGGCGTCGGGAGATCCCAGTCGGACATCAGGCCGGCGCCCCACAAACGAAGGCCTTAGAAACAAAAACGCCGACCGGATTGTCGCCCGGTCGGCGTTTACACTCAGTCATCGACGCAACAGATCGCTGGCGATCAGTGCTGGCCGACTCGGCCCCCAGCCTCGCCCGCTGCTGCGGGTGTCAAGGCAGCGGTCGGTGCCGGTGCGGCCGGCGCGTCCGTGGCCGGTGCGACCGCGTCCGGATGCTGGTAGACGCCCTCCAACTCCGGATAGTCCTTGGCCATGCTGACGCCATAGAGCGGCTTGAAGACGCCCTGATGACAGGTCGCACAGTTGATCTTCGCAACATCGCCGAGCACGCCCAATCGGTGCTTCGGGAACGTCGAGGTCAAGGGCACGAGATAGTCCACGTTCAGATTACGGACCATGCGGATGCCATACCAGGCCGTCGTGCGTTTCGGGGTGCTGGAATCCCAGACCGCGAACGAGCGCGAGTTGTGGCAATAAGTGCAATTGACGCCCAAGGAACCCGACATGCTCGTCATGAGCGCGTAGGTCGCTTCCGTGTGCTGGATCGAATTGTTGTCACTACCCGGCAACGCCTCGTTCGAGATGACCCGAATATTCGCATCGCCCAGCAAGTACTCCGTGAACGGATCGTACGGCAAGGACGTATGCCCGATCGTCGCTTGTGGCGAGAACAAATCGGCATTCGCGGCCGCGAGACCTTTGCCCTTCGACTCACTGGGGCTTTCGAACCAGACGTACTGCGGCACCGCGTTACCGCGATGGCAGGTGTAGCAGGTCACGCCGGTCTTGCCGACATGGTCCTTCCAGTCGCTGTTGATATGCCGAACCATCTGCAGCATGCGACGCGCGACCACCTTGGTATAGCGATCGTCGCTCGCCATGTTGGAGCCATGACAGTAGTTGCAGGCCTGATCCTTGGGAGCCACCCACTGCGTCATCGCAAGCATGACGCGCGTGAATTGCCCGACGCTGAGGTCCTTGAGCACTTGGACGTTCTGGTAGACCGTGCTCGCGAGCGGGCCATCCGGCGAGGCCGCCGGCAAGGCTTCTGGGATCTCGTTCTTGACCGCGATGATGGCATCGCTGCGAGGGTTGATCAGCGTATCCATGCCCGTACCGCGGTAGCCACCTTGCTTCGCTTCGACCGGCGGCCGTTCGCAGCCGGCGAGCAGCGCGAGCGCCGCAACGCAAGTGACCAGTACGAGAGGCGCGTGTCGCGCGCGCCGCGTCATCATTACCTTGTCCATTTTACTTCGGTGCTCCAGGCAACGTCGCCGGATCGATCACGGTCGGCCAGACTTGCGGGTACATCGGCGCGACATGGTGCTTAACCGCCCAAAGATACCAGTTATCGACCACCGTACCTGTCAGCAAAATGCCGATACCACCAGTGAGCGGACACAGCACCGCGAACCACCAGGCCCAGCGATGAATCGACTCCATGGTCGCGTTGAAGCCCATGGTCCAGCGCCAGAACAGAGCGGCGCGCTCAGCGGCCGTGCCGCGGTCAAGGATCTGCTCGATTTCACGCTCACCGCCGTAGCGACTGACCGCGAGAATCGTGCCGCCGTGCATGGCGAACAGCAGCGCCGAGCCGTACAGGAACGCGATCGAGAGACAGTGGAACGGGTTGTAGAACAGATTGCCGTAGCGCAGCGAGAAGGCGGCGACCCAATCCAAGTGCGGGAAGATCCCGAACGGAACGGCCTCACCGAAGCTGCCCATGAGTACCGGGCGAATGATGCCAAGCACTAGGTACAACCAGATCGCAGCTGCGAAGGCCCAGGCGACGTGCGTACCCATGCCGAGCGCACGAGCGCGTCGGTACATGCGCAGCCACCACAGCAGCAATGAGCTAGTCAAGAAGAAGCCGGCCATGAGCCACCAACCGCCGTCTTGCAGACGCGGGAAGTGCAGCCCATTGCTGGGTGCGGGCGGCTCGAGTGCGAGCCACGGCAAAAGGCGGATGAATTGGACGACGTTCCAATTCACCGAGGCCAACATGTTCAGTCCGATGATCTCGAAGGCGATGAAGCCGCACAGCAACGAGAGCAATCCCGTCGTGCCCAGATAGAAGGGTCCGACTTGGGCGTCGCCGAAGCGACCGAACAAGTGCACGAAGAAAGGCTTGCCTTGGCGTACCCAGGTGCCTCGCGGCAGTGGGACGCCTTCATAGGCGGGCGAGCGAATCTGAACGCGCGTAAAGATATTCTGATATTCAGCCATACGATTCCCCTGGCAGTGTAGTTCAGCGCCAAATCGACAAGTTCAACCACCAACCCCACCACTCAGGCCATCCCCGAGTCCAGAACGGGCCGCTGATCAGAATGCAAACCGCGCTGAAGAAGACCGCGCTGATTGCGAGAAACAATCCCAACCGGTGAATTCCCAGGGTACCGATCGAGTAACCGATGGCATCGCGGAAATACGTGTTTTCGTCTTCGGCCGACTTGACGGTCTCGCCCTTCTTAGGGTTCGTGGCCGACAAGACCAAGCCGCCGTGCAAGGACAAGGCGAACGCGGTCGCGAAGAAGAAACTCACCGCGATCATGTGCGCGGGATTGTAGTGAAAGTGCAGATACTGATAGCCCGTGTTGGAGACCCAGTCCAAATGACTGAAGATGCCGTACGGGAACCCATGTCCCCAGGCGCCCAACAACAGAGGCCGAATGACTTCGAGCGATACGTAGGCGAAGATCGCCACGCTGAAGGCAAACGGGACGTGGAGACCGATGCCGAGCTTGCGGCAGATCTCCACTTCACGCAGTGCCCAGGAACCGAAGGCTCCTACCGCACAAACTGTAATGAGTTGCCAAAGCCCTCCCTCGCGCAAAGGCGCCAGGGCCAGGCCGTATTTCAGGTCCGGTGGAGCAATGTTGATTTGCCAGATGTTCCAGGTGGGACCGATGGCCGCCCCCCAAACGATCAAGGCCGTGCCGAGGATCGTGAAAAACGCCGTCGTCACGCCGAAGAATCCAACGTAGAAAGGCCCGACCCAGAAGTCGAATAAATCGCCTCCGAGCAAGGTGCCGCCGCGTACGCGGTATTTTCGTTCAAAGCTGAGTAACGCCATTGCTGTGCTCTCTCGTCCGGAGTTATCCCACGGTTTCCATCAATTACCATCCGCGTCCGGCAGCGGACGGAAGGAGCGACTCCTCATCGAACTCGTCCTTCGTCCGCCACCATCCGCAATCGACTCTACGGTTTGGCCGGATCCGGCAGCGTCGACATGTGCTGCGCAGCAGCCGACGGGGCCGCATGACCACCAAGCCAGTTGAACTTGTCGGTGCTGAGCAGGATGAAGTGAATCACCAGCGCCAAGACGAACAAGAACGTGAACAGGGCTACGAGAGCTCTGCGGGGATCGAATAAAAGCCACACTCGCCACATTTCTTAGTCTCCTTATCTAACCTTTCAAACCCAAGGCAACGAACTTCCGAAGAAGCTCGTTAGAACCAAGGACGCCATTGCCACACTAAAAAGTGGGCGACAATCGCGACTACCGTGAAAATAATGAAACTCGTCACGAAGATTCCGTGGAATTCCTTCGCTTCGGTCTCGGTCAGCCCCGACAGTGAGGCTCGCTTTTCGTCAGCCATTGTTATCACCTCCACACAAACGCCTTGCGGCCGTTACCACGATCAAAGTCTCGCGGCACCATTTAGTCGTCACGGTCCAATACCCCCGCAACGACACGTTTTCCACCCAAAGACTTTCGGGCAGATATCTTGAAATTCGGTTCTTGCGAGCATGCCGCGCATCAGGCGGGCTCCGTCTGTTGATTCTTGGAGCCGCGCGTCTTCGGCAGACGCTCGATCCCGACATGATCGAGTCCGAGCGCGCGCGCCTCCGCTTCGGCGGCATCGCGATAACGCTTGGCCGCGGAAATACGCACGAGGATCGGCTCCTCGGCACACAGGTCGTCCAAGGCCTGTTTCGCCTCGTCGGTCCAGCGCAGTTCGCGATGCAGACGCGACGGGGTCGCATCCACTTTGTCGAGCTCGCTCCCCAAGGGCAAAATATTGAACAGCGCATCGAACAGCGCGTTGCAGACTTCCTGGACGATGTAGGTCGCGCCGCTGTAACCCATGAACGGCGTACCCGTGTGGCGACGGATGATCGCGCCCGGGAAGGACGCTGGGATATACATCGCGCGCACTCCCCCTTCGGCCATGTACATGCGCTCATTGAAGCTGCCGAACATGATCAAAGGCGGACGCTCTTTGAGCGCCTTGCGTACCGCCTCGTTGTCGGGTTTGACGCCCGCGCAGCGCGAGAACGAGAACGTGCAGGGCAAGCCCATCTCGGTTTCGAGGAAATGGCGAATGCCGCGCGAGTAGGTTTCGGTCGCAACGACCGCGAAGCTCGCCGTGCCGAAGAAGTCCTGGGTCACGGAGCGCCAGAGGTCCCACAGCGGCTTGATCGTCGTATGCTTTTCGCGTTCGATGAAAGGCTCAGGGTCGAGGCCCAGTAATTCGCCGAGCTTGCGCAGGAATTTCGTGGTGCTGTGCAGGCCGATCGGCGCTTGCAGGTACGGGCGCTCCAGGGTCTCGCACAGAAGCCTTCCGAACTCGCGGTACATACAAATGTTCACATCCGCATCGACGAGCTTGGGCACATCCTCGAGATGGCTGCCCAGCGGAAAGGTCAAATTGATTTCGGCGCCGATGCCCTCGACGAGGCGGCGAATCTCGGCCACATCGCTCGGCGTGTTGAACGTGCCGTAAATGGGTCCGATGATATTGACGCGCGGCTTCGGCAGCTCGCCGTTCGGGCCGGGCTTCGCGGGCTTGCGCTCCGGGATCTTCTTCTTGCCGTACTCGGTCCAAAGCCAGGTCATCGCGCGATTCGCGCTCTGCCACTGGTCCTCGTCGATGGTACGCGGGAGGAAGCGTTGAATATTCGTGCCTTCGGGCGTCACGCCGCCGCCGATCATCTCGGCGATCGACCCCGTGACGACGACCGCCGGCAAGTCCGGGTTCAAGGTCTTGTGGGCGCGCTTCATCGCGCCTTCCGTGCCGTGCTGACCGAGCTCTTCTTCGCCAAGACCGGTCACGACGATGGGCAGCTCGTGCGGCGGCAGGCCATCGGTGTAATGCAGGACCGAGGTCACGGGCAAGTTTTCGCAACCCACCGGTCCGTCGATGATCACCTGCAGGCCCTTGATGGCCGCGAACACATACACGGAACCCCAGTAGCCGCCGGCGCGATCGTGATCGAGGACGAGCATCAGCCCATCTCCTCGGCTTTTCGCTTCGCGGCCTGCTTCGCGAGCTGCGCTTTGTAGCGCTCGCGAAACTGCGGGTGATCGACGGGCTCTTCTTGCCAGACGCCGGCCGTATATCCCGTGCCGACGCCTTCGAAGAAGGCCTTCATCTCATCGAAGCGGGCTTGGTTGCCGAGCGCGGCATTGATCACCGTCGCGAGGGAACCCGCACCGGCGGGGCCCATCAAGGGTCGCGCGGAAATCAGATTCGTAAAATACAGGGCCGGGATCGCAAGCTCCTTGGCCTTTTGCACGACCGGCGTCGTGCCGATCGCAAGATCCGGCTTGAACTCATGCATCGCTGCGAGATCTTGCTCGAGCGAGGCGCGATACTGGATTTGCACGCCCTTGGCCTGCAGCCATTCGCGGTCCTGATCCGACCACACGGTGCGCGGACAGGCCGTGCCGACATAGCGCACATCGGCGCCACTCTCGACCAGCAAGCGCGCGACCAATAACTCCGAGCCTTCGTAGCCCGACATCGTGATGCGACCCTTGATCGGCGACTTCGCGAGCGCGCCCTTGATCATGGGCAGAAAGCGATTCTGTGCCGTTGCGACCTGCTCCTTGGCAATGCCGCAGGCGTTGCCGATCGCATCGAGCCAGGCAGCCGTACCGTCATAGCCGACCGGCGCGGAGCCCACGATCGTGCGGCCGGCCGCATCGAATTCGCGCAAGCTTGCGGTGTAGAACGGGTGAATGGCCGCAACCGCCGCGCAATCGAGCGCTGCATACAGCTCGCGCCATTCGCGCGTCGGGACCACGGGACCTGCCGCGAGACCCATAGGCTCGAGCATCATGCCGATGCCAACCGGATCGACCGGGAACATTTCACCGACGAGGCTGACCGTGGGCTTGGCATTGCGACCGCCGCGCGGGGCCTGGACCGGACCCTGGAGCGCTTCGTTGCGCGCGAAGCGCAGCATCGCACCGGCGAGCACGTCCTTGGCCTCGGCATGCGTCGGCACACCGAAACCCGGCACGTCGATACCGATGATGCGCACGCCGTTGATTTCCTTCGGCAACAGCTGCAGCGGCACGCCGGAGGCTGTTGGGACGCACAGATTGATGATCACGACCGCGTCATAAAGCGCGGGATCCGCGAGCTTGAACACGGCTTCGCGAATGTCCTCGAACAACTTGCCGGTGACGAGGGTTTCGGAGTTGAACGGCACGTAACCCACGGTGCGGCGCGCGCCATAGAAATGCGAGGTGAAAGTCAGGCCGTAGACACAGCAGGCCGAACCGGACAGCACGGTCGCCGTACGCCGCATGCGCAGACCAACCCGCAGAGAGCCGAACGCCGGACACATGCTCTGCGGTTGATCGTGCGGACCCGCCGGGTAATCCGCGGCGTATTGCGCGAGCGTCTCGCTCTTCCCGGCACTCGCAGCGGCGCGACGCAGCTCGTCTTTGCCGGCGTGGCAACCGAGACCATCCGTCTTGGTTGCCGCTACATTGATGTCAGGGGTCACGGACATGCGTTCAGACCGTGTCGTACACGACTTCGAGGGAGGTCTTTTCGACATGAGCGACACCGCACATGTCTTCGAAACTCGCCGGCTGCAGCACGACATCGCGGCCGACCGCCGAGCTCTTGAACAAGGCCAGCAACTGGTCTTGGGTCAGGGGTTTCGGCCGTAGCGGCGGTGCCTCGGCGACATTCGCGGCGAGATTCTCGAACAGCGGGCCCCACTCCGTGCCCGGGCGCCCGACGATGTCGTAGTTCGCGCTCTTGCGGCGGATGTCTTCGTTGGCGGGGATCGCCGCGAGTATCGGAATACCTGCCGCCTCGGCAAAGGCCTGCGCCTCGCCCGTGCCGTCATCCTTGTTGATGACGAGGCCAGCGACGCCGACGTTGCCGCCGAGTTTGCGGAAATATTCGACCGCGGAACAGACATTGTTCGCGACGTACAAAGACTGCAAATCGTTGGAGCCGACGACGATGACCTTTTGGCACATGTCGCGCGCAATCGGCAGACCGAAGCCGCCGCAGACCACGTCGCCCAGGAAGTCGAGCAGCACGTAGTCAAAACCCCACTCATGGAAGCCGAGCTTCTCGAGTAATTCGAAGCCGTGGATGATGCCGCGACCGCCGCATCCTCGGCCGACCTCGGGGCCGCCGAGCTCCATCGCGAACACACCGTCCCGCTTGAAGCAGACGTCTTCGATCTTCACGGGTTCGCCCGCGAGCTTCTTCTTCGCCGAGGTCTCGATGATCGTGGGACATGCGCGACCGCCGAACAGCAAGGAGGTCGTGTCGCTCTTCGGGTCACAGCCGATCAGCAGCACCTTCTTGCCGAGCTGAGCCATCATGTAAGAAAGATTCGCGAGCGCGAAGCTCTTGCCGATACCGCCCTTGCCGTAGATCGCGATGACCTGGGTTTCTTTCTTGGGGGCATCCGTCGACACCGGATCCGGCTCGATCGCCGCTTCGTCTCTGAGGGCTTGCAGGCGGCTCTGTTCGGCGCGCAAGGCGGCCGTGTTCGCTAGGGAAGTGCTCAAGAGTGTGCTCTCCAATCCAAAATCATTTTCAGACAAGTGGGATCGGTGAAGGCCGTGTTGTAGGCGGACTGCGCCTCTGTAGCCTCGTGCCGATGCGTGATCAAGCCGTCCAAGTTCAAGCGTCCAGACTCGATCAATTCCTTGACGGTCTGCAAGTCGGATTCGCGCCATTCGGCCGCGATTCGGATCCGCGCCTCACGCATGAAAGCGGCAGGGAAAGAAAATGTCAGTGTGTCGTAGAAGCCAGCGAGCACGACTTCGCCGCCTGGCGCCAGACGCGAGATCAAGGTGTCTAGCAGCTTGGCGTCGCCGCTGACGTCGTAGATCGCGCGATAATTCTTGCGGGTATCGGTCGCGGGATCGATGACCGTATAGCCAACGGCGCCATGGGCACGGGTCGGGTTGGTCTCCCAAACCACCGGCGCCGGCTCGTCCTTGTTCAACGCCGCAATGCGCGCGATCAGGCGACCGAGCACACCGTGACCGATGATCAGATCCGGGTGCACCGCATTCTTGACCGCAACCGCGTGATAGGCGGTCGCAGCCAAGGCGAGTAACACGCCCTGCTCGCCCAGCTTCTCGTCGATGGGTGTGACTTTCGCGCCCGGCACAACCACCTTAGAGGAAGCACCGCCGAACAAGCCGCGCACTTCGCCGTAGCAGCGAGCACCCGGTACGAATACGCGCTCGCCGACTTGCCGACCACAGGTGGCGCCGGCATGCGAGATGCGACCCACGGATTCATAGCCCGGGACGAGCGGATAGCCCAAGCCGGGGAACGGCGGCATGCGGCCGAACCAAAGAAGTTTTTCCGTGCCGGTGCTGATGCCGGTCCACTCCATGTCGACGACGATGTCGTCATCGCCGGGGGACGCGAGGTCGAGGCGGCTCAAGCGCAGATGCTCAGGCTTTTCCATGACCACGGCGAGCGTGCTCAGGGAGGAACTCGAGACGTTTGGCAAAGAACTCATGCGCTGAAGGCTGCCTTTGGGTCGGCTTGATTAACGTGGTGTAACGATACGCTGACTATCTCACATGTCAACCCATCTTCACACTTGTTATCGTAAAGCCGCCTGTTGGTGCTCATGCGGCCCCCTTGCGCGCGACGATGAGCCGGCTCTGCAGCGGTTGATGGGTGCGCAGCATCTGGGCACTCGAAAAACCGGCTGCCAGCAACATGCCCTGGAGATCCTGGGGTGTGCGGGGCCTGCCCCGGCCCATGGCTAGCAAATAGAAGCCAAAATAGGCATCGCCGACAGGTTCCGCGCCCGGCGTGCCCATCATCGGTTCGGCCAGCAGCAAGACGCCGTTCTTGGGCAGCGCCCGATGCGCGGCCCGCAGCAGCGTGTTGGCGGCCGAGTCATCGTGGTCATGGACCACGCGCACGAGCGACAGGAGATCGGCGCCCTCCGGTAGCGCATCTTTGAGGAAATCGCCGCCGTGCGCCTGGGCGCGCCCGTTAAGGCCCAGCGTCTCGAAGCGCTTCGCGGCGCGTTCCGCGACGGGCGGCAAATCGAACAGCATCATTTTAAGATCCGTCGAGCGCTTGGCGGCTTCGATCAGGAACGTGCCCTCCCCGCCCCCCACATCGAGCAAGCACTTATGCTTGTTCAAGGGATACGCATCCAAGATCTCGCCCGCCACCAAGGGCTGCGAGTTCGACATGAGGGTTGTGTATTCGGCGATCTCGGGTCCCACGAGCGCGGCGGGACTATCGGACTTGGAATAAGCCCAATACTTGGCCAGTTCGGTCTGACTGCCGCGATTGCCGCGCAGCAAGGCCACGGGATCGCTCAAGTCACTATATAAGAGTCGGTGATGCTCGATCATGGCGCCGACCCCTGGGTTGCCGACCAGGGCCGACCCCAGAGCGCCCAAACCAAAGCGCGCGGCGCCCCGCTTCTCGAGCAGCTTTAAGGAAACGGCCGCATCGAGCAGGCGCTCCGTCGAGTCCAAGGGCAGCTGCAATTTGCCGGCGATATTCGCGGCCGTGTCCGGACCCTCGGCGAGCAGGTCGAACAATTTCAAGCGCACGCAGGCAAACAGGATTTGCGAGTAGACGAAGCCCGCGCAGACATCGAAGAGCGCTCGCGCGCGATTGCGTGCCGTGGGACGCGTCAACGGAAACGCTGCCGCCCAGCGTTGAAAGCGCGGACTCGACAGCCAACGATCTCGCAGAGCGAGGTAGCGATCAGACCAAGGCACGAATGCAATCCGGAATAAACCTCACTACGAGGCCGATATCAGGCGGCCGGCCGTGCCAATTCGCGCGGCAGCAAGCGGCCGGCCTCGGCCAGAATGTGCGCACGCAAATCCTGCGCGCCCGGGCACGGCGGAATCGCTTCGATCGCCGAGCGCACGAGCTCCTCCAAGCGCGCGACCGCAGAGCCCACGCCGAGCCGATTGACGGCATTGGGCCGACCCAGCGCTTGATCGCGACCCGTGGGCTTGCCGAGATCGCTTTCGTTCGAGACCACATCGCGAATGTCGTCCGCAATTTGATAGGCCTCGCCGATGCGCTCGCCGAGCAAGTGCCAAGGGCCGGCGTCGTGCCCCGCCGCTGCCGCGCCACCCGCGGTCGCCGCGGCGAACAAGGCGCCGGTCTTGGCGCGCTGATACTGACTCAAGTTAATTTCGGGTTCGCATTCCCAGGCTTGACCGGCCGTGATGCCATGCGGCGCGCCGACCGAGCGCGCGATGATGCGCGTCAGGCTCGGCAAGCGCTGCGGCGCCTTGGCCGACGCAGCGCCAAGGGCTTCGAACGCAAGCACGATCAAGGCATCGCCGGTGAGTACCGCAATTTGTTCGCCGAAGGCTTTGTGGACCGATGGCCGGCCGCGACGCGAAGCCGCATCATCGAAGCACGGTAAATCGTCGTGAACCAGCGAGGCGCAGTGGAGCAATTCGATCGCCGCGGCGACCGCGCCCGCAAGCACTGGTTGATCATCACCGCAGGCACGCGCCACAGCGAGACACAGACGCGGACGAATTCTTTGACCACCGGGAAACACGGTATACCGCATGGCCGCGTAGAGCTTGGGGGGACCTTCTGGGGATTTCGCCAGCGCAATTGCCTGGCTCAGAGATCGCTCGATTCGCGTCATGGAGTCCATCGCAGCTCCCCGTCAGTGGATGTAAATGTTGCTTGTCACACGTAACTGTCAGGCAATATAGACATTGCTTCGGAGGCGGTCAATGACTATTACGGCAAGCAGCAGGAGAGTCGCGATCATCGGTGCAGGCATCGCGGGCCTGACCGCCGCGATCGATCTCGCGCGTGCCGGGCTTGCCGTGACGGTGTTCGAGCGCGCGGCCGCGCCCGGCGGCAAGATGCGCGAGGTCTGCATAGCCGGCCGTTATCTGGACGCGGGACCCACGGTGTTTACGCTGCGCGATGTCTTCGACAGCCTCTACGCCGACGCCGGCGCGAACTTTTCTGAGCAGGTAAAACTCATACCCGCCAATGTCTTAGCGCGACATGCGTGGAATTCACCTGAATATCTGGATCTGTATGCCGACCTCGAGCAATCGGCCGACGCGATCGGCCGTTTTGCAGGCCCGGCAGACCGCGCTGGCTTCCTGCGCTTTGCCGCACAGGCGAAGCGCATCTACACGACGCTGAACGCCTCGTTCATGCGCGCAAGCCGGCCGACACCGATCAGCCTAGGTCGCCGGATCGGCCTCGGGAACGTCGGGGATCTTATGAATATTCAGCCGTTTACGACTCTATTCAAAGGTATCTCTGGATATTTCGAGGACCCGCGCTTGCGGCAATTGTTCGCGCGCTACGCGACCTACTGCGGCTCCTCGCCCTATCAATCGCCCGCGA
>Ga0209208_10009899_pt1 | contig 12465 bp, 8 predicted proteins | sample S1TSphfallax_3_FD_187694 | JGI IMG/M metagenome (GOLD analysis project Ga0209208, IMG submission 187694) | Host-associated microbial communities from peat moss isolated from Minnesota, USA - S1T2_Fd - Sphagnum fallax MG (SPAdes) (version 2) | ecosystem: Host-associated > Plants > Peat moss >...
GAAAGTAGGGTTTTTAGAGATTATTATTATTATTATTATTATTATTATTATTATTATTATGAAATATTGTAAAGGTGAATAAAAGAGGAAGGTTGTCAAAACTTTTCCCCCTTGTTGATTTTAGCCATGGGGAATTGTTTTGATTGATATCCTTTTTTTTACAATGGTATTCATTAGCTTTTGTTTTAAGAGAGTTCAATGGTTTTCATTTGTCAATGAGTTGTCTAAAGCTTTCCCTTGTGCTGAGTTCAACCATGGATAATTGGTTTGATTGCTTTCCTTTTTTTTAACATCGATGTTTTTTGGCATATGTACTCCCCATGACTGAAGTTGTTGTGTTTGTATTGTGTTATAATTGATGAAGGGGCTAGGACTTTCTTGTTGGAATATCGGTATTGCAACATTTAGTTCAAGGTTTAAATTTTATATGTTTATACCATCCTAAAGTGTTGCAATTGAGCACATTTGAGAACTTGAAACATTTTGACATGCTCACAAAAATATGAAGTGTAAAGGATGTTGGTGAAAAACAACATGGTTGGTTTCTCTTTTTCAAAAATCATTGTGGAACATAAAGATTCTCAAGCTAATGAAGGGCCCCACTGCCTTTCTATGCGGCCATTTACTATAAAAGGAAAGTTAAAAATCTAACTTGTAGGAACAACTACTCTACTAGGCATGCTAAATTGGTTATATATACATATATGTATGTCATGTAGTATTTTTGGCTTTGTTGAAACTTGATTTTTGCCATGCAAATCACCTTCTGCATATATGCTTAACTAAAAAACCAAAACTTACTAAATCTATTTTCTACTATACTTTCAAATTCTTGAAAATTCTTGAAACTCTAATGGAAATATGATAATATAATTTGAAAACACGAGTGGTTACACCACAAGTTAAAGTTTTTTCATATTTTCAAATATTTCAAAATGAAATTCTTCATTAAAGTACACCTTTGATAAAAAATTCAGATGTTTGAATATATTTTATAATCAATATGAATGTTTTTCACTTGCTATAATTTTAAAAATCATAAAAAATTCAAATTTTCAAAAAAACATTTTGAAAGAATCAAGTGTGGCTTGTAGGAAACATATGGCTTCGTTGATTGAAAATAGAAAAGTGCAATTTTTATATTATTTACATTCATGTAGGAGAAGTGAACATGTAATATTAAGTTTGACTCGCTATCAACTTGCACACCTTGGTATGAAGAGTGGCCATACTTTGTTTTGTGGGCTAGGTAGGATTGCAATATGATAATGATTTACGCTCGACAACATGTTGTTGAACTTTAAAGTTATAAGCTTTATACTTTAGGGGTAAATTGTGACCCCCACGTGTTGTGACAATAACCTCACTCACATAAATTTGAAGCACAAAAGCACAATTAACCTTAAATCAAGAGTTGGGTTTGTGGCATTGGAGTCACCCTAGTTCAATTCACAACACCAAGGGTTTTATGGCAATTATTTTCAAAGAAAAACTTTTTATACTTTTACTTTTCACACTTAAGAAAAATTTAGCACACAATTTTTTTTGTTTCCCATTATTACACAATATATTATAGAATTGCAAGCTTATGGTAGATACATGAAGTCTTATGTTAGATTTGGGGTGATCATAAATTATGTTTTGGCTATGTTTTATGATCAACATTAAAAACCTAAAATGTTGGACATCAATAATAGGAGGGACTGATTTAAAGTTATTGATACATTCATGAACAAACTTTCTTTTTGGGAGAGGTCATGTGAGTGACAATTGACTGATTAATGATTACATGAAGACACAAAAAAATGTGAATGACAAGCTAAAAGGGTGAACCAAAATCAAATGTTCCATACCATATATGTCTACCTAGTACAAAGTTAGGTTGAAATTAAATTCAATGAAAAGTTCCTAATAGACATCCTAGAATTATGCCTAATTTACAAAAATATGAATAGTCATTGCCTAGTTTCTCAAAAACTTTAGTGAAGTGATTTTCATTTCAATAGATCCTTCTACAACATTTGAAAAAATGAAAATCCTTAATAAATAACTATTACTCAAAACAAAAAACATGAACTAATACACATACACACCTTAAGTATGAGTTATAAAACAATAGTGAGTGTCAAACATGTGTGTATTTTAATGAAGATTAGCATTAATGAGAATTTAACATTGATTGTTAGGTGTACAAGTGGTTGGTTTAAAACATTTCTTATGAGATTAATGCTTATTCAAAAAATGACCTTGGGGAGGTAGTTTTTATAGATTAACATTAATTTCTTGGAACATCTTCTTACATTTTATCTCACATTACACCTTTTTGACGTAAGCTATAACACGTGGTAGAAAGGACATCAAAGTTAAATGGAAGATGATCTTCTCTCATTAGTTCCTTTCAAATTAATGTTGATTGTAATAAGCCATGATTAAAAAAACATAAAGAAAGGTTTGACACCCACTATTACATCTTTACAAAGAAATAATGTCATATGGACACAACTTTTAAAAATAAAGGAGAAAGACCTCAAGGTGTTTAAAAAGTCATACACAAAACAAATAATGTAATAATTCTACACTTTCAACCTAGTCTTCAAGGCAAATACATGGAATGTAGAAGGAACAAAAGCTTAATTCATACTAGCCTAGAGTTCTTCTTTTATCCATATGATAAAAAAACACAAACTAGATATTTGCTCAATCAATTTGAAGCCATTTGCCTTGAAAATTTCACCAAAAATATGATTTCCAATGTAGTACTTAAAATTATTTGTAATTGATAAAAGTATATGTTTCATCCATAGAAAAATAAGTGATTGGATTTTGTACAATAATTGGAACATTGTTGAATTTTCAAAATAGTAAATTTTTTAACATTACAAAATCATTGGCCATTTTTTTTTTTGTCCATATAAGATTGACCATCTTGATTTGATTTTGGAATAATCTAATCTGAATAGTAATGCTCCAATCACACTTGGTGTTAGGAACTCTAGTGTTAAGTCTTTAACACCAAGCTAACTGTTTAAAACCTAATCCTACTTATTAGACTTTAATTAACACTGATGATTTTGAAGTGCTTACTGATGGCTCGGTTAATGTTAAACCTTAATTTGAAAAATCCTTAACATTGAGGTTTTATTGTGAGTGTTATCAGTGAAGAATTGCCATGAGATGAAATCCTTGGGTGCATCATTGGAGTGTATGAAAAAGCAACTTACCCCTTCAACTAGTGTTTTTTGTTTTCAACTTTGTGATTTAAGCCAAAGTGGCAATGATCCACAGAAGTGACTTAACCCTTAAATGCCCGTACCTAAAAATAGGCTCAACTGAAGGTTGGGGACATCCAACTAGGCTCATGAGTTGTGGAGGACGGCAATGTCAACAAAATGTGTGTTAGGGAGTGATGGGAGACACCAGAGGCAACACCAAGAAAGTTGAGGACATTGGAAATAGTATTGAAGGATGTTGAAAATACCCAAAATTTATGATTATTTATTTATTTATCTTTCCTATCATATTCCTCGTGCATCGACACATTCTTGACGTTTTTTTGATTCTCTAATTTAATTTTTTTTTTTTTTCAGTTTTTTTTGGGATAAAATCCATACCATTTTATCAACATGGGTGGATGACAAAAGGCGCCAAGATAGCTGTCAAGAGGTTCGTCATCATGCTGTAAGAGATTACAATTTCTTGACACAATAATTTTTTTTTCTTGAAATAAACTCCTTGCCCCCCACCCTTTGCTCCGTGCAATGCACATATGGATATGTGCAATATACATATGATAATTTTAATATTAAGAAAAACTTTGTTTTTTGGTCATGACAACTGACCATGACAACTTGCTAGGGATGCTAGACCAATGGTAATCGGAACCAACAAACCTTAAAAGCATGAAATTGCCATATGTAGACCAGAAGCTCCAACAAGTCGCTAGTTTATGGGAGGAATCCCAACTTTTTGTACTTTTCTCTTTTACCAAGTTTGCCTTTGGGTAGGGGGCTGCGGTTTACATAGAGACCATGACCAGGGACCATTGCAATCTAAAATCTCTCATTGGCCCAAAGTGTGATGGGTGGTCACTTTAAGTTTAGATTACTGTTGTTTGGGGCCCAAGCCAAAGTGAATGACTTATGAAGAAAAAACTCATTGTGTTTCTATATGGTGAGCCATGGATAAAGTGTTTGGGGCCTTTGGGGTATTTGTTCAAGCTCAATGAAAATAGCAAAGGCCCATGGATATCAAAAAATCTTAGCCATTCATTTATACAAAGATTTCAAAAGAAAACTTTGGAGGGGATTTTGGGCCCAACCCCTCCTCCTCCTACAAAATCACTACCCTATAAAACCTTTACATACATTTATTACAAAGGCGTGGAGTATTTTGTTTGCCACTGGCATTGATGGAGATGGAGACAAGCCATTATGGAGATAAGTATAAGAGTTGGTCATCGTGCTTAGAGAGGGAGTTCATTTTTTTTCTTGTGGGTGGTTCTTGTTTTTCAAGCCAATTAAGGCTATCAACATTTTGTGGCAGATCATGAAAGAATGTCGTTTTCCATACCTTCCACTGCAGTGGAACTGATGTCCTTTAAGGGATCTACTTTGTTTTTCTGTTTTTGATAATTGAATAATCCTTCACAAATTAGATTATATTGGATGAATATGATGCTGAGTGGCTAGATTCCCGAGTTTGGGAGTGTATCAGTGAGGAAAGAGGGAACTAATTAGGGTTAGGCATATCCAAATAATTGTGGGTTTATGTTATTTAGTGTGTGTTGTGTGTAGCCGGTGAGTCCTGTGGATGATTGACAGAATACCGAAGTTTGCCCATAAGAACAGGCTGCAATATCATGTTGTATGTATTTCTAAGGTCCTTCATTTTCCTTCTGATCTTGTTTCTTGGGACTGTTGCTACAAAAAATTTCCTAGAGAAACACAAAATTTAAACCAAAGAAAACTTGTAGCCCGATGGTGAGAAAGTGTAGAAAAAAGAATGTTGGAATCAATGTTGAGCATGGAGTTAGTGTCAAGCAGGAAGAGCGACTGTAGAGGAAAAGCATGCCAGGAAGGAAAGCCACGCGAGGAAATCATAGTGTCAAGCAGGAAGAGATACATATCTTTGAGTTAAATATCAAATTTCTAGGCTTGTAGCTATCTCTGGCCATTTTCACCTGAAATCTAACAATTTGGAAGATCTGAAGTTAGATCCATATTTTCCTATCTTTGAGATATTTCTGAGTTAACTTTGAATGCCATGTCCACAACCACATAGAATTTGGTGATAGCTATCACTCTACATGTGTACATCAATTTATTTTTTGGAGGGATATCCTAACTTATCTTTATACTAACTCTAGGTGTGAGGTGGCCTTTAGATAAATTTGGCTAGAGGTAAAAGAGGGAAGTCCAAACTTTTGGAATTCCCCTAACCAACTGGTGAGTGGATAACATAGTTTTGGAACCTATTGTCTAAATGTGGCGGCTTCACATTTTTTTATCCTCATGATGTGGCTACTTGGGAGCCCATTTTTCCCCAAAAAAATACCACTTGCACCTTTCACACACCCCCCACCCCCCCTCTTTTTGCTTCGTGCTAAGTTGCAAAAATTTCTCCCAAAACAAAACAAAACTCTAGGGATAACCTACATGGACGACCTAGTTATCATCCAGGTAGGTTATCAATCCTAAAATGATAATCATTTTAAAAGGATGATACAATTACTGAAAAATAAAAATAAAAATCCAATTCTAATTGTAATTGGCTGATAACCGGTGGTTATCAACCAGTTATTTGATAACCTACCATTATGCATAACCATACTTTGAGAGGCCTTGACCAATTCTTTTAAATTGTAAATTTTTTTTTGGTTTTCAAAATTCGTCAGGTTTTCATATTCATGAACAAAATCATTCTAGCCTGTTTTCAAGATGATTGCTTCTCTCTTATTTTTGAACCACTGGTTTCAGAGTCACTTATGATTAAGCTTGTACTTGCATGGATTTGCGCTTGCCAATGGATGCACATTTGCCTTTTGTTTACTGGTGACATTTTGCCAAAAAATAAAAATTCAAATTCAAAACTCAAGTGTTTCTTGGAGGTTTTCAATTGCCAGATTCCTATGTTTGGTTTTTAGTGCGTAGCCAAATATGTAGATTGCTGATTAAACTTTTATCTTTTATAATTGCTCTATAGTGAAATCTAACTAGAAATTCTTGGGGATTATAGGCATTTTTCAACATTTTCCCATGGATTATTGCCACCCTAACTTTGAAAGTAAATTCCTAGAAAAAAGGTTGCTTCTCTTATATACATGATCCTGCCAGTGTGGGCACAATGGTGTGTTCCCAGGCTCGTACACCCCCTTAAAGTGGGGGTTTAGTGGCAGGCTCTCACCTCTCTGTAGTGGCAAAATAGAGTAGTTGAGCCTAATTTGGGGGTTTTTTAAATAAGCACCAGATTAGTCTAATAAACACCTGATTGGCTTGATACTTTGATTAATTTAGGTGAGTTGTTATTAGCAATTTCCTTGGTACCCTTTTAGTGAGTGCAAAGCCCAATAAGGGCTCGTGATCAGTCTAATAAATACAAATTATATTTATTGACCTTAAACCCATGCCCCCCCCTTTCCGCCTTTTAAAGTGAAAAATAATAACAAAAAACTTACAAATGATCAAAAAAGTTAACAACACAAAATGATTTTTAATAAAAAAAAGCTCCACAACCCACTTTCCCCCCACCCCTCCTTTAAGAGTAAAAGATCCCAAAAAATTACGAACATGAAAATAAAAAAAGTGAAGAAATATAACCCAAGCCCCTTCCCTCCATCAACAATTAAAGCTTTAAAAAATAAAACCCTCACCCAACCCATCTTTCAACATTTTTTTTCCAAAGCAAAGAAATCAACCTTATTCCCTCCCCTCTTAAGAAGTTTTTAAAAAGCGCATGCCCCCTTTCGCCCTTCTAAAAGTAAAAAGAATACTAAAAACATTATTCAAAATATATTAAAATAATAATTAAAATATGAAAAATAAACTCACAGCCCCTTCCCCTAGCAAGAGTAAAAATGATAACAAAAGCTTAACACACAATACAAAAAATAACAAAAAGCGAGAAAAATAAAACCCATGCCACCCTCCCCCTTTCAAGAGGTAAGAAATGTGACAAAAGAATATAAATAATAAAAATTATTTAAAAATAAATAAATAGTAAATAAATAAACCCACACCCCCCTCCCCTTTTTAAATGTAAAATTTATAAATTAAAATAAATAAATAACTCATGCCCCCCTTTCCCCTTCAAGAATTAAAAAAATAAAAAAATGCGAAAAAGTAGAACCCACACCCACTTCCCCAATTCAAGAATAGAAAAAAAAACTCAAAAAAACTCATGCCCCCTTCCCCTTCGAGAATAAACAAAAATAACAAAAAGTGAAGAAAAAACAGAAAAAAAAAAAAACCCCACGCCGCACCCCCTTCCTCCTTCAAGATTTTTTAAAATTTTTTAAAAGTGAAAAAAAAAACCATGCCCTCTTCCCCATTCAAAAGTTTTAAAAAATAACAAAACATTTAGAAAGTACAAAAGGGATAAAAAATGAATAAATAAAACCCAAGCCCCTCTCCCCTCCACCTTCAAATAAAAATGCACTATTCGCCTCTAAAAACCCAACCTCACCTAATTTCTCGCTCCTTGCCCTTCTTTTCCTCAATAAGACTAGTGGGTGCCCGTGACCTTACATGGAATAACTATATTATGAAGTTTTTGAACATTCAATAGATACCATTGATGTTATTCAAAAGTGAACATCATACAATTTGCATTAATATTGAAAAGCCTTTATCAAAGGAATGTTGACAAAATACTTTAAAATTGTGTCATTTATTAGGAGGTTCTTGTCATTTTAATGATTTATCATGATAACATTTGTGATAATCATTACTCTTTATGATAAATAACATAAAAAACCATGCATTTGAATTATTTTAAACCAATAATGAATTATGTTGAACATTACGATGTTTACACACATTACATGCATAATGATCAACAACCTTAATTATAAACAAGTTTGCACTATATAAATCATCCTCTAAAGTACAAAACCTAGGTGTTTTGTTTCCACAAACATGACAGTTCTTGGCTATAGCAGTTTCCATTTTTCTAAGTGTAGCTCTAGGTTTAGGATTATTGATTTAAATGACCCAAAAAATTTGTTTAAAAAGAATCACCCATTTTATTAAGGTACATGATCATGTATGAAGTTTTTGATGGGTATGTGTAACCAAAAAGGAAGGCAGAAAGGGAAATTAGGAGCAAAGAGGGAAGTAGAAATAGAGATGAAAGAGGTGAGCAAAAAGAGAGAAGGAGAAAAATAATAAGTTGGAATTGTGATAGATGTGGAAAGTGGAAGGATTGACTCAAAGGACGCAAAAGAGAAAATAGAAGAACTCATGGTGAGGTAGAAAGCAGGAATCTAGGTAAGAAGTTACAAGCTCACCTTGAACATGAAAATACCTTGGAAGGTATGTAAGAGGTTTATGTTTATTACTAATGGTGGATGGATTTATTATTTCTTTTAATAATAGCCCTTTGGTGCTAGAGATTCAATGTTAGTAAGGTCAAGCAAAGTTTCCTATTGTGTTTAATATTTGATTTCATTAATTAGATCTATGAAGTTATAATCATTAACAACGTTCCATTTAGGAAATGAAAAAATATATTTTGTTAAAAGGTGATTCCATGATGTGAGGATGGAAAAAATGGATTGAATAATATGAAATGAATTGAAGATTATGTTACCAAAAAATGTCATAATGCAAATTGAAATTACACATCTAAGCACATAATTGTTTACAATTATTAATAATGATGTTGATAAAAGAATATAATGAAAATTATGGGCTTTTACTTCCTTTAAATGACACATTATTGAAATGTCATACTCATGTTTGGGTTCATAACTAAAGTTAAAACAAAATGCAATGATAGAAAAAATTCCTTTTATTTTTATTCATTACTAAGAGTCCATATGTTTCAATATGTTTTTTAAAATAAAAATTATATTTTTAAAATTTAATTATCATTTAACCTAACTACCTATTATAATATAAATCACACCACATGCATGAACAAACAAACCAATTGTCAAAACTTAACCAGAACCTTCTTCAAAGGTTTCCACATATTTCAAAACTCGTTTAGGATCCTTACCTGGGATCATCAGTTCTCTTAAAAACAAAGAAGTGACCAACACTGGTCCAAACTCCAAACCTGATTACGATGTTGCTGCAGTTAAAGTCTAAAATTCATTCTGCTTGTGAGCAATAGTTTCGAGATTGTGTGAGAGCAGTCACCAACTGCGCATCCTCCCAACCTGAACACATCCACAATCCATGTTCCAAACTTAAGAATTGCTGGTGTTTATAGGATGATCTGAGACATGTGCAGTTTCCATTCAGGTACAAGGTGGAGCTTGATGGTGTGAAAGAGGACACCAGAAAGGCCTCTCAATGCCTAGTTTTTTTCCTGATAATTAGTTGAAGATATGGTCCTTCAAACATATAAGTCACAGACCATGACATCAGTAACCAAGCAATCCACAAACAGGACTACAAAACTCTGCAAAAGTGCAAATTGCTCTCAGATGGAAAATCACCAAAGAGCTGTTTGTAGATGGACCACTGTTTTGTTAGAACAGAAAGTCTAGTCTTGGTAATCAGGTTTGGAACTATGGCTCGCATACAGCAGTTAGTGTTATGCAGACAAGGTGTTTTTGTTGGAAACTACATAAATTTGGTTTAGTGTCAAGGTTTTGGCCAACTTTACATGGGCCTGTTGCATCTTTCCAACTGTCCAGAGGCCATATCTGTGCTTGATATGTGGCTTATGTTGAAACATCAGGACACATTTGACTTGATCCAACAAAATTAAGATGAAGTACTTGATATCAACCTGCAGAATCCTTTATCTATGAAGTGTGGGATGACAAAACTCTTGCTGAAATCTAGAGCTTTTCTGTGTGCACAAGGAAATTGAAAGAATAGGTTGAGAGTTGTGATTTTGGCCATAGGGGAGAAAAGCAAAAAGAATGCGATGCACACTGTCATGTTGCAGATTTATCATCACAATAATCTTACCTTCTGTGTGGCAATTCTGCGGTGCAGTACTGTACAGTAGCAAACCAATAGGTCTCCTTGGGGTTTCACATCCTCAGTGGAAGCTCATAACCTGCAACACCAACATTTCTGCTGTATTGTGAGGTACAGTAACAAACCAACAGATCCACTTGCTGTTCTAAAGCAACAGTGAAGTCCATAATGTGCAACAGCAGGACTTTACACACAGAGGCTTTCCTTTTGTTATCTGGCAACAAATAGGTGCCAGCTTTTCAAAAGCAAACATAAGCTCCATTCCCACACAGAAAAAGACATAATATTTCTTGTATTCGAAGTGTAAACAGGTTCTCATTCTCAGAGGTGTGCAACAAACCTTCATGAAGGAAAAAGGGCAGTTCAATTGACCTTGAAGGAGTTGCAGATCACCAAGCGGCCTTTTATACAAAGATGAGCAACAGCCACAAGTTACATGCAACACTTGATTGGACAACCAAGAAAGAGGCAACTTAAGTAAAATGAAGAGCTCTGGATCAAATGGAACTCATCAAGAGACAAACATGAGAGAAAAAGAGCACTTCATAGACTATTGCAAATTAGCATTACATTAGGTAGTACACAAAAATGGAACTCTGTTTATTGGTGAAAACATAGCAGTTAACAAAAAGTTCCTTTGAAAAAACACACAGCATGCATAATGCTGTGTGATGTTTGTCATCTTGTATATATATCTATCTCTCTCACTGTGCCGTTGCACAAGCTATACATATTCCTGTGTTGTGAAGGCAGTCTATAATAGAAGTCATATATACAACCATAAATCTAAGCTTACTTGAATTTCCTGCTAGGCTTTATCAAGAGCATCAACTGATTCCTACCACAGAAATATCAACTTTCAGTGAAGGAATTTTACCAACAGCAACGCATCTTCCAATTTGTTCTGAGGGTGCTGCTGAAGCATGCTCCTCTGGACTCTACTACAATGCTCCAACATCCACTCAGTGTCTTGTCTTTTAGTGGAAAGTGCTCTGAGTCAAGAGATACTGATGATACGAGACACCTAAGCCTCCCTTACAAGGATCCCCCACCTCTACCCTACAAACTTGCATCTGCATTGAAGAGCAGAATCAAGCAATTTGGTCATGGACAAAGCTCATGTCAAGCTTGTCCACAGCAGGCCTGGTCAGAGAATGATGCCTTTTTCATTGGCAGCAGCAAATCACAGTTTCACATGATGTGTGCACTCATAGTCCTTCAATGTCTGGTTATTGATCCAGACTTCCACATTACAATCAAGAGTTGCAACAATATGATGCTTGAAAATCCCTGCCAAATTCACATGCCCAGGGATGGTAGAAGTGACGTTCAAGGGCACAATAGTAGATTCCAAATCACTGACCACGTCTGGACTCTCCTCCACAATCTTCAAAGCATCAACTGTGACCACAGCTGCCAAAGCCACAGTCTTCTCAGCTCGGATTTCACCAGCACCAAGTGCAACATCGCCAATCTGATCCACAGGAGATTCAACAAACCAGCATCAACATATTTACTCTGCTGGGACAAGTGTGCAGAAACATGCGTATTGTACGTTGCATTTCATCACAGATATTGATGGAGAATCAATTGCAACATTCAGGTAGCGCAGATCTCTTCCGCCGTCTTCTAATTACTTGGAAGAAAAAAATCATCCTTCTAATTTCCCAACCCACAAGAACAACGACAAAAGGGAAAGAAGAGAGAGGGCATAGCACCTGCAGGCCGTGATAGAACAGCACTGCCGTGCTGTTGCTATACTTGAAGTCAAAATGGTTAGGGTTGCTGACGCCCACATCAGTTGCGAGGGAGATGTTGAGCGTCGCGGAGAGCGTGAAAGGATCCACGGACACGCTAATGGACTCCAGCTTCAAGGAGATGATGCTCAGCCTCGGATCCCTGAATTTGAACAGCGTTTGACTCAGGACGACAATTACCACCGCAAGTGCAAGCAGCAGCAACACGGCTACTCCACAACAAATCTGACATTTCCGTTTCTTGTAAACTGGCAGCTTTTGCGCCTTCACTTCGGCTTCCTCTCCCCCCGGAATCATTTCTGAAAAGCTCTCTAAACCCTAGCTCCAAACCCTCGCAGCGCATTGCCATGGACTGTGAGGTGTATCCGAGAGACAGTGTGGAAAAAGATCGAGGGCGATTATGTAGGTGGAGATGAAACTGAGGTTGGTGGGGGTGGCAACATACGAGAAAGTCGCGCATTTGCGTGGACTGTGACGTATATCCGAGAGACGGTTTGGAAAAAGATAGAGGGCGACTTGTAGGTGGAGATGAACCTGAGGCTGCCGGGGGCGGC
>Ga0209208_10009900_pt1 | contig 12464 bp, 8 predicted proteins | sample S1TSphfallax_3_FD_187694 | JGI IMG/M metagenome (GOLD analysis project Ga0209208, IMG submission 187694) | Host-associated microbial communities from peat moss isolated from Minnesota, USA - S1T2_Fd - Sphagnum fallax MG (SPAdes) (version 2) | ecosystem: Host-associated > Plants > Peat moss >...
ATAATTTAAAAATTGAATTGGGTTAAATTTTTTTTTTAAATTTTTTAATTTTAGAGAAGTGGCTAGGGTTTCAATTTTTAAAAGAAATATAAATGCATCTAGTTCTCATGAAAATGGTTTTTGTAAACATGAGAACCATTGGTTTAAAAAATAGGTGTCAAGATGGGGGCTTTAATTCCTCTTTGGACATCATAAACAAAGAGAATCCTTCCCTTGAGATTTGGCCTCCTATGAAGCACTAAGTGTACATACAAGCATGAAAACAACAGAACCTTGGATACCCTTCATAAAACAATCAATTGATTATACTTTTTATTTTTTATTGTGCATAAGCACCAAGAACCAGAACTGGTAGGGTCCCATTACCCTACTTGAGTACACTTCTTTTAACAAAGAGAACCAGCTAAGTTCTCATGATGCATGATTCTTAACCAGAATTGGGGTGCCCAAGTTTAAACCTAAGTATGGGATCTAATGATAACCGGTGAGATATAAGGTGAGAACCAGCCTGAAAACTAGGTACTTTAGGCAACCCTTAGGTAGGTAGGTCCATAGGTATTTCAATTAGTATAGGTAATCATTCAGTAAGCCCCTAGGTACTCTAATTAATCTAGGTAGCCTTTAGATAGTCCCCAGGTAGCCTTTGCAACCACCTAGGTACATTATGTAGCCTAGGCAGCTTGTAAGTATCCTTTAAATAGCCTAGGTAACCTTTAAGTAACCTACATAGCCTAGGCAACCCCTAGGCAGCCCTTAAATAACCTTTATGGAAACAAGGTACCTTATGTGGCCCCTAGGTACCCTAGATAGCCTATGCCAGCCCTAGGTAATGCCTAAGTACCCTACATAACCTAGGCGCCTTACATAATTTAAGTAGCTTTTACAAAATTTATAAGTAAACCCATAGGTACCTTAATTAATCTAAGTAGTTTGTAGTAGCCTAAGTAGCCCCTAGATAGCTTAGGTAGCTCCTAGGTAAGCCCTTGGGTAATCTAAGTACCTTTAAACAACCCCTAGGTACTTGAAATAGCTTAGATAGCCATTAGGTAGGCACATATGTACCTTAGTTAATCTAGATAATCTTTAGGTAGCCCCTAGATAATTTAGGCAACCCTTAGGTAGGCCCTTAAGTACCTTAAATAACTTAGCCAATTCCTAAGTAGCCTATAAACCTAGGGTAGCTTGAGCATGTCATTTAGATAGGCTAGAAAAAATATTTATTACAATGTGGTTCCATTTCATATTACATTAAAAATTAACTATGCAATGATAAGCATTTTGTCCCTCAATGTGAAGGGACCAAATCCTTACTATTGCATCCTGTAGACCTTAGTCTAAGCTAGGTAGTTTAAATGCCTATTCTAGGTTGAGGTGTGTAACTTAAACCTAAACCGATGTAATGTCTTTTGTGACTAAAATCTTACACAAATTGTCCAAGGTGACTAGAAGAATTTGTAGTCACATGTGTCATTTGCAATTGAAAAAAATATTAAAAGCAAATCATTAATATGCAAATTTCTTGGAGTGATTTGGAGTTGGGATGTGGACCATGGAATGATCAAGTGAGGCACACCAAGCTCCATGGATTGTGGCTTGGCTATTGATTTCAAAATTTGTGTTACTAACCATCATCAAAAAAATTTAGATCTCTGTAGTTGATTCCATTTTCCATGCATAAAACCTTCAATCTAAGTCATCATGCATAACAATGGCCATGTGTAGCATTTGGATTTCCCTTGTCATACCACGCATACATAGGCCATGTGTTTTGATTTTAAGTGCATATTTAAGTTATTTGTAAAGTCCTAGCACCAAAACCATGTGTTTCAACAATACATGGGCCAACATGCAATAAACAATGCAATTTTTTTACAAAGTTATTAATGCAGCATGAAATTTGTTTCTGCACCAACCTTGAGGTCATATGAGTTTGGTGTTGAGGTTGTTATGCCCATTGCAAAACTTATACAGTTTAGAGGTGAAGTTTTGGCACATAAAATTGTGCAGTTGAAACTTGGTGATTTGAAAATTTTCATTTTGTGTGGGTTGTTGCTAGAAGTTTCAAGCAAGCAAGCAAGCAAGCTCACAAGGTTTTCATTTGTTTGTGGTTCATTGTTGAAGGTGAAGTTTAGGGGCAATAAGTTTAGGAACTTCACCTTCATTGCCCCTAAACTTCACCTTCACAGCATTTAGGAAATTTTTTCTAATGGATATGGGCAAAGTTTTTTTTTTTCAATTTCATGATGTAGCCAAATTGGCAATCTTCTACAAAAAGATTCATGAGTTAGGATCATGTCAAAAATCTTGTTTTGGTCTTCAAATCCAACCTTGTGGAACACTTGCCCAGTCCTATATGATCTCAATCTAACTTTGCTATCTTACCATCCCTTGCTTTCAGTTGGTTAAAGCTTTTGCCAAAGCAAATTGTGTGTGTAAACTTTGAATCCAAAGGTTGAATTTGTAATCTCATTCATGGATGCGTAAATTGGACCAGATTTCCAACTACAACCGTTGAATAGAGATCAATTGGGCTGACATTCTCAAGGGTTAGAAGTTAGAACTTTGGCTCTCATATATATTAGGGTTTATGTACTAATTCGTGTTTATGGATTGTAAACTGCAGAGTCCACAGTACTAGCAGTACATCAGATGCTCCACATGTGACGCGGTGTATTCACTGTTGTTTTGAAAAAAAGTACCTGTCCCAAAGACAGTCCTAAAATGTTCAAACCAGTGTTGGTCTGGTATGACTAATATCAATACTGGTATGAACATTGGTATCAAATACCAGACCAGTATGGTGTGACCTAAGTCTGGTACTAGCTTAATTCCAGTACCAGCTAGAAGGGACTAGAGGCATATTTTTCAAATCTTGGCAAAATTTTGCGCACACAAAAATGATGGGTGGGCGTGGAAAAAAACAAGATTCACACAATGCTGCAATTGATATTGTCATCAGTAGTATTCTAGTCTTTTAAATCAAGACCATGGTGATGCACATGAAAGCATAAACCAACCCTGGTGAAAATCTCAACACTCTGATTGGTTATCAGGTCATGAGTTACAACCCATGACTTTTGACCTTCGTTTCATTAGTAACCTACTAGTTAGCACAAGGAACCACCCTGGGTTCTCATTGGTCCAATGGTTTCATAACCCTTTGCTGTTTGGATGAAGATTTCATAACTGATCTTTGTATGGATGAAAAGAGAGCATCTAGATTCTCACAAGGGATGGTTATGCCCTGTACCCAGCTCTGAGTGTACTGCTTACTGTGAATAGTCTTGCTGTCCACATGCCTGAACTATTCACGATAACCTGTGCACTCTTGTCGACTGTCTAGTCCATAATAATCACTCCAAATGCAACAAGGGGGAATGCACATATGAAAAGATTTTCAACCCAAGAGGAAAGACCCCCAGTAAAGAAAATAAAACATGACAAAAACTTGAATTGTTTTGTGGTGGATGATCTGAATTGGATGTTGTTGTTTTCCATTGGTAGTGGCTGTTGAAAGGGAAATTGACAATGGGTGATCAACAACCAAAAGTGTCATAGGTGTGAGAACTGGGGCTGTATACAGTTCAGCTCTGAAAAGCTGTACATTGTGCAGAATAACCGTGTGGGACCATTGTCAGAAATGATATGATGATGCATTCAAATAATTTCCTCCCAAATTAAATACATTTTTTTTTCATGTCTGTGAATCAAGGTCTGGGGCCCAGTGCCCCCCAGGTGGTTATCACTTATCACCTTAGCAGCTAAGATCTCACAATATAAGGAATAGTTTCATACTTCTTAAATACAAACTTCTCCTTGAAAGAATGGAAAACATTCTGTTAATGACACATTCCTTCTTCACTCATGAGTTTTGAGGATTAATATTCTATCAGTCATGATTTTGTCTAGTATTATTATATACCTTAAAAAACTCCTGCTCCAAAAGTGTCTGAACTTGGAGTCCAGACATGGAAAAGAAGCTTTGTTGCTACAGCAATCTTGGCTTCAGTTCTTTTCTTTTTTCTTTTTCAAAATTTTGATGTAGCTAAAGTGAACATCATCCAATGGGTCATTTTTCAGGATTTTTTTCTTGGAATTTTGTGACCAGAAAACCCCAAAAGAGCACTTTCATTTTTTGCCATTACAAACAAGAGTTGGCAGAATAAACTGATGGTGGGCGGGCTTATCAAAACTCTCACAACTTACAACTTGAGTATTCAATTCTAATTTCTACCACTAGAAGAAATTCCCCTTTTGGCCAAAAAATATTGGAGCAAATGACAGCCTAGGAGTCCATTTGGGTTAATTTATGAGAGGAATAAGAAGAATGACACAATAGTCTGCCAGTCAGTGCATCACTTTGTGCGATAACTGTTTATGAAGCTAGACACCTTCCTAACTGCGGAAACCCAATCCCAGCCAAGACTCTTGAATCACAAATTGAAGCTTTGTGAACCCACCACAAGACTGCAAAGCTTTACACTTGTGGTGAAAAACCCCCTCTGCCCACTTTCTTCCAATATGCCATGGCCGACACAATGTAGTTATCTTTTTCTGAAGAGAGCTCTGTGTGAACATTTGTGTGCGAGCACTCATTTTCGGAATCCCCCAACCAGTTGCGAGGGGGATTCATAGGTATGTGCACTTGAAATCTCATTACCGTAATGCCAAGGGTATGTACACTCAAATCTCAGACTGCTGGAAAGAAAATAATGAAAAATATTGAATAAGAAATCATCACCACAACAAAATATGGTTTTTCCTAAGACACTTGAATTTGATAACAGCACATATTTCAGCAATTTCAAATTATTGTAAACATCACAATGTCTTATCTATTAACAAAGGTAGTTGGCTTGTTTGTCATGTTGAGATTTCTCAAATGATGGTGCATCTTCTCACACTTTTGATACTGTTGGAAAGCCCTTTGTTGGGTCAGGGTGCATCAAGGTTGTTTCATAATGTTAAGACTTATGACTTAAGGTGTAGTAATTATTGAATATTGAGCAATTTTTTCATTGAAAATTCAATATATTCAAATATAAAAATGTGAAAAAATTGGGGCACATTCCTGGTATTATTGAAAAGCCCTCAATGAGTAAGAATTTATGTAGATGATTTTATAATCTTTAGACCTAAGTTGTGAGAGCCATTGAATTTTGAATACTTTTTGTTATAAAAGATTCAACAAAAATTCAACAAAATCAAATCTAATTTTTTTGAGTTCATGCTCCGACCAATAGTACAGGCCATAAGGGTTTTGAAATAGATAGTTTTTGGAATAGTAGCCTAATACCTTACAATCAACGATCCTTGTGAGGCCACATGGGCCAATCCGCCCTTTTCTCTCCAAATGTGAGAGAAGAATGTTGCAATGATGGCTAGTGTAATTTTTCTATTTCAATCTCCTTCTCATCTTTTTGAGGTCTTTCTTTCTTTCCCTCTTTGTATGTCATCATTGCTATAGGAAGGTGTGTGCCATTGCCACCTTGACTCCTCTTTCTTTCTCTCCCTCTATGTTTGTTGTTGATGCTACAAGAAGATGTGTGCCATTGCAACCCTAGTTTGTCTTTCTTTCTTTCCCTCTTTGTCTATCATTGTTGTTATAGGAAGGTGTGTGCCATTGTGACCTCGGTTCATCTTTCTTTCTCTCCCTCTTTGTTTATTGTTGTTGCTTTAAGAAGGTGTGCACCATTTGACCTTGATTCATGTCTTTTTTTCTCCCTCTTTGTTTGTTGTTGCTACCATAGGAAGGTGTGTGCCATCGTGACCCTAGCTTGTCTTTCTTTCTTCTTTGTCTTTGTTGGTACAAGAAGGTGTGTGCAATCACAACCTTGGCTCGTTTATCTTTCTCTCCCTCTTTGTTTTATTGTCATTGCTATAGAAAGGTGTGCACCATCACGACCTTGAATCCTATAACTCCTAGCACCTCAATTCACATGGCTCCTTGACTCATCATTCTAAAGATTGGTTCCAAATATTGGAGTTTGGCTTTAGATGTTGGAGTTTTAATGCAAATAACCAAGTTCCAAAACTTGGGAATTCTAATGCACATAGCCAAGCTACACAATTCGGAACTTTGATGCAAACAACACAATCATGTTGGAACCTGACACCATTGTGCTATGCCATCATGTTGGAGCTTGATGCCATTGTGTTGGAACTCAACACTATCACATTTTTTATGGATTTTTTTCATCTCTTTTTATTTGGATTTTTCTTTGAACAAAGATATTGGGTGTTCCCTTACATATCTTACTATGTAAAACTAGATGAAATAGTGTTAGGTAAATTTTTGGATTAAGACCTTCTATTCAAAGGGAGTATTTCCCCTTGCCTATTATGGAGCAAAGATAAGAAGTTGACACTTGTAGAAACAATTTGTGCTCCTATTTTGGGAAGAGTTTGTTATGTGATTAAGGGAGCATGTCTAATTTATTTGCCCTTTTATTTGTTTCCTTACAGGTGAAAGATGTTGCAATCATCAAAAAGTATCTTACTACAAAAGATACCTTGTGGTGGGTGTGAATGCAAAAAATTGATGTATAACTTCCTTTCAAATCTTGAAAAGAATATTTTCAATCTAGTATTATTCTTTTCAAGTCTTCAAGTTTGCCAAAGAGAATTTTCCCGATCCAAAAACCTTTCAATGAATTGGTTTCCATTTGGTGTAGTTTAGTTTAAATGTAGGTACTTACCTAGTGGTGTTGTAGTCACGAATGCTATGAATGCACCCAACAACAATTATAGTATTCTTGTTTATGGAAAATTTATGTGAGTTGGGAGGGTTTGGGGTTTAGGGATAATATTTTAAGTTTTTCTTCAAATCTACATACAAAGGTATTTGTCTACTTGTGAGATTTATAGAAAATCCTAGGCTTTTTATGTAATATAAGGCATAACACCTATCTACAGTAGGAGGTAGTTTGTCAAGATAAGAATCAAAGCAAGTCAATAACTAGTAGCGCAACTAACGTCTTGGTGCATTATCAAAAAGAGGCGTTCTATTGGGGATATTTCATCAAGCAGCTTAATGACTAGATTTGTGTTGAGCTACATCATTATCAATTCAAGATTTAGTCATTTGTTGTCCATGTTTTGAAGGTTTAGTTTTAGAATGCCTTCATCCCAAGACTTTGAACCTAAGTTTTGGGTTCAATACAAATTAGGTTATAAGTTGTTAAACTATGAGAACCATTTGGAAAATTTGTTTCCTATTTTCAATTCTTGGAGTCAAACACTAACTATCACGGTATTTAGTTATTAGTTTTATCCATTGAACATCCTAGTACACTTACCTTGTTTGGCATCAAACCCAAACTTCATACCTTCTTGTTTGTCTTTTGTTTGCCATTAGAGTTCACCCAAACTATAAACCTTCTTGTTTATCTTTTGTTTAACATCAAAATTCAGCCAAACTCTAATTTTTCATGTTTATTGTTTACCTTCAAAGTTCACCTAAACATTAAACCTTCTTATTTATACCTTATTTGCCTTTAAAGCTCACCCAAATTTTAAACCTTTTTGTTTGTACCATGTATGCCTTCAAAGTTCACCCAAATTCTAAACCTTCATATTTGTACCTTGTTTGTTTTCAAAGTTCACCCCGACTCTAAACCTTCTTATTTATACCCTATTTACTTTTGGAGTTCACTTAAACTTTGAACCTTCTTTTATGCTTTCATAGTTCACCCAAACTTTAAATCTTTTTATTTATCACATGTTTGCCATTATAGTTCACCACAAACCTTGAATCTCTTTTTCTTTCCCGTTTGGCACTAAAAGTTGTTACCCATTTCAAACCCTTACCTTTCATTGTTATTGAATGGCAGGTTGTAACTTGGCTGGGACATGTCCAATGTAAGTTGCCTTTTTCTCCTTTGTTCTTTGGTTGTTCTTTGCTATTGAAACTTCATTCTTAAGCTAAATCCTTTATACCCCAAAGGATGGGCCCTAAACCCTACCTTGAAATTGTTGTGGAATCATTCATTAATACCCTAACTACTATAATAGGCCATGGATGTTGTACCTAGCTCTATTTTCTTTCTCAACATTCTTTTGAAATGCTTTCTTCATTGGGATACGTGTATGTTTAACTTGTTTTGATATCTTTTCCTCTCTTTCTTTTCCTTTCTCCTCCTTGATTATATTAGCAACTTCTTTCTCCAATGCCTTTTATTTCAACACTATTAAGTATTGGTTTGATGTGACCACATGTGAATTAGAATAATCCACTAATGGCTTTTTGCCATGTCTTTTCCTTGTTGGCAATCTTGGTAGGGATAATATGTCACCCAATTTTACAACTCCTTGGGTTTGATTTGGAATACTAAGGTCATTTTATTTAGGGTTAGAATCTTCCAAATTCACCATTAATTCATCTTGCTAATTGTTTATTGGGGTTGTAGGATTGTGTGGCATTTCCACATAAAAACAAGTAAGGGGTTTAGAAGGACTTGTTGATGTGGTAGGAACATGTGCAAGAACTGTTTGAAAAGTACCTACAATGTTCAACAAATTAGTGGCAATTTTAGCTTCATGTCCACTATTATTGGAATCTTTCGTTGCATCTGATTAGTATGCATTTTTTGCTCTTGCCTTTTCTATTGCAATGAACACCTCGCTAAGACCAAACTTTCCAACCATAGCTACAAGATTTAATGGCCCAATCCTGCAAACTTTGAACCCTAATTTTATTATTTCTTTTTTCAAGGATTACAAGAATGCCTTGTCCACCCATTCAGCTAGTGTGGCCTTGTCAAGTTTAAGATAATTGTTTCTTGCCATTGCTAAATATTTACATATATATTTAAAACATTTTTGAAGGGTTTGAAACATGTGATGTCCAGTGGCTATAATGCATGTGAAGTATGTGAAAGTAAGGTCACCATGTCCAATTCAAGTTCTATTATTTGTTCAAGTGCCTATATAGTGATGTGTGATCCATGTCCAACAAGGATCAATAGATGTCAATTCTCTTAAAAAACCACCTTGGAACAAATCTATTTTTTTTAAAAAACCATTGCTTAAAAAAGTAAGCTATCATCCATGTTTTTTTTTCTACATTACCATGCATGTTCCTAGTTTACATAACTTTATGTAGTTTTTTCACATCCTTGAACCCTTGAAAATGTAGAAGGTAAGAAAGGTTACACCTGTTGCATTAACAACACAATTTATAATCAATCATTTTTGTGACTTAGCTACGATGCTATAAACATCTCATGAGCTTCGCTTGGCAAGAACTTTAACACTAGACTGTCACCCTACCTTAACACTTGTCTCATCTAAATTCTAGATGTGATCTAATTGATATTTATGCTTTGTGTACAAGTATTTTAGCTTGCAATAATAGGTATGGAAAGTTTGACCAATCAACCTTCTTGCCATGAAACCTCCAACCTTTTAATAAGATGTATGTTGATTTCTAGATGTCATTTTCTAAACCAAAACCCCTAGGTATTTCTTAGAACACCATTTTGGAATGGGTTTGGTTTGGTTTGAGTGATTTTAACATCCTTCATTTTTAATTACTAAAGGGTGACAAATAGTCTATCCTTTTGCATGTTTAGAACCCAAGTAACTGTTGCTTCATCTTCCTATTATGTTAACATGCTTTGGGGGCCTATTTTCCTACAATAACTCCTATCATTCAAGTGATCTAAAAGTGAGCTCAATGGTATGTTTCAATACTTTGCAACCTTCCTTAAAAATGTGTGTCCCTTCTCCACAACATCCATGACATCTTCTAGTTGTTGGTCTGTCCATTTGCCCTACTTTGAGGTATTAGCTTGTTTATTAATTCTACCTCCACCTTCTATTATATTTGTGGCAAGATGGCATTGTTGTTGCATTATGTCAGTGGCTTATATTGTTTACTAACCTTGTGGTGTTGTTAAGGTGATAGGTTGGAGATGTTGATTTTCTTGGTCTTCACAATTGGTATTTGAAACTCTACTCATTGTTTCCTTGGCACATTAAGATGTGTTGGAATGCAATCTATTAATGGTGCACCCCTAATACATTGTTACAAGACCTCTTATTGCATTGTAAACTCAATTTAGCCCTGCTTTTCCCAATCCCAATTTCTAAACACTTGGTGGCATTTGTTCAAATCCTATAAGAAATACAAACCTATGTTTCACGTATGAACACCAAGATTCCAAAAAACGTGTTAGATTTTGATGGTGCTCAATGGCATAGCTTTCCACCTATTCACAAAAAATAACTAGTTCATAAAGTGCAACAAAGTCTTTCCAATCTAATGTCAAATCAGTTATGGATGTGCATGTAGTGAAAATATATTTCAAGTTGCATCGTGTTAGAAGAGTAGGAAATCTATGAGCAGTGGCACCTTTTAAGAATGAGGATTGTTGAACCTAATCATAATAGATGTAGTTTGAATATTTGTGTATGTATTCCTACATTAGCTTTGTTATGCCGTTCAATTCTATCTTTTTTTGCATTACTTCATCTTCTTCAACATGTTTTGGTTTGATGCAAGTGTTGGAATCACTATTTCTACTTCCTTTTTAATTTCAAATGTTGAAAGAACTACTTTTACTTTGTTTTCTTTCTTCTTGACTTATACCTCCTTGATCTTAGATGTAACCAATTCACCATCTAATCCCTTATTGATCTCAGTTTGTAATCTCTTTCATAAACTTTCAAACTTCTATAATGAATTTCCTACTTCTTATTACATATTTAGTTTAAAACTAGAACCTTTACTCTAGAAGTGTAAAGCCATATGAAATTATGTTCTTGCCTTGTTGCTTGCTTGTTTTTTGTGGGAATCCATTTTATGAATTGTGCAAGGAAAGTTTTTAATGGACTTACTTGGTTTTTGATCCAATGGTATTCAATGTTTGAGTTATATTAATTGAGTTATTTCCTATGTGGGGTCTCTTTGTTCACCTAAGGATTAATTACCAAAGGATTAATTCCTAAACGTTTTTCAATTTTTTGTGTGCATAAAGCTTCCAATTCACACTCACCTCATTGAAATTTTGAATGTTAGCCTGGATGCCTATTACTAAACACAAAATTATACATAAGTAAGCAACCATGTGTGTGATCCAAATGCTCACATTTTAAAATTGACATTCTTGCCCCTTGTTCTCGACCACTAAATTATCCAAATGCATTAAGAATTTTAAAAATTTCAGGACAGAAGAATTTTGGCTGAATGTTTGGTCATGAATGTCCATTTCAATAAGAACCAACATAAACCAAAACACACTAAATAGGTGTTCGGTCATAAGCAGCTGATGAGCTGGTCTACCCTAAACCTTCTTAGTATGTTGTTGTACATCAAACTTGTTATTCCATGGATTAGAAATGAATTTGGGTTAGAGATTCACATGGACTAAGGGTCAAGGGGCTCCAGTGCTTAAGTGATGTACTAGACATGGCCCTGAAAACCGAGCAAAGTGGAGCCATGTGACAATGGTCAATAGCGCTCAAGTGCTGAACACCTAACAAATGAGGTTGTCCTTTAGAATGTTGTGGAAGCCTGACCTGAACTTGCCTCTATAGAGGACACAGATGCCATTTACACATGAAAAGAGAGAGAGGGGGCTTTTGAAGACCCGCACTGGACTGTCACTTGCTACCATGCAGACTAGATGTCGTGCAGACAGGAAGCACTTTTTCATTGTATTCCTGTCCCTTAGCTAACCCTAGTAGTTAGCTATGTACCAACCAAGGCTTAACCAATCACATGCATCTACCTACATAATTGTGGCCAGGGTGAACCAGCACTCCACAAAGGCCCGCACTTGTACCTTCACCTTCTTGAGTGAGTCCCCTAAGCACCAAATTAAACCCAAGAAACTCAAAGACCCTGGTTCTAGGTTTGTAATTTTCAAGGCACCCCTTCATTCGGAGGTTATTATTTTGTTACTATTTATTTATCCATTTATGTATAAAATTGATAGTTTTTACAATTGATAACTATTTACACGTATTTACAAATGAAAGGAAACACCTACATTTCCAAATGCCTTGATTATGTTATACATATTTTGAAGGTTTTTTTAATGACTAATTTTTAAAATATTTTTTAACAAATTCTCTTCAAATTAATTTAAAAAAAAAACTTAGTTTGAACTGACAGCCTTTTGAAAAAAATGCAAATGAACTCCGTGTGCCCTGATTGAGTCAGAAGCATGGGACATTTATAATATTTAGAGGCAATTTACATGAAAATTTGGGGTTTTTACTAGAGTGGGTGCTAGTTCACCCAAGGCGTTAGTTAACTATCAACAAGCTGTGCCCTTATCTACTGCCCAACTTACATGTTAACCGATTATTTTCCTTACATACTTAACTATGGTACTTACTACTTAACCCACTTAACTAGATAGTTACATAGGTAGGGGAAGGAGGAGGGGGGAGGGGTGAGTGGTAGAAGGGTTTACATGATAGGTTACTCAGTTGTAGTTCATCCACACCCCAGTCAT
>Ga0209208_10009901_pt1 | contig 12464 bp, 5 predicted proteins | sample S1TSphfallax_3_FD_187694 | JGI IMG/M metagenome (GOLD analysis project Ga0209208, IMG submission 187694) | Host-associated microbial communities from peat moss isolated from Minnesota, USA - S1T2_Fd - Sphagnum fallax MG (SPAdes) (version 2) | ecosystem: Host-associated > Plants > Peat moss >...
AACGAGGGCTACAAGTTTGGTTTAGACCTCGTTGCGATCAAACTTTGCAGTCGGGAGTTATGAGCTCCCAAAGTCCCGGGACTCCACCCGGGACAGTTTCGGGACAATTTCGGGACTCCAACTTGGGAGTCTCGGGAAAAAGAGCCATTTGGATGTAGTCCCCGAAACGTGGCGCAGAGAATACTATATGGGGGAAGGTGGTGGCTTCCCCTGAGTCCGGGTCGTGGTGTGTCTTGTGGTCCAAAGTGCCCGTGGCTTGTCCCAACACCCAAGGGTGTCCCGGAATGGGAACTAACCACGTGGGTGGTTTGTTTTGATGCAAATTCAAGCTTGATCTACTAAATCATCTTCCTAGTCTAATCCCTGGGCTCCCAACTCGACCCTCTACCCCTTTCTAGAGTTGGAAGCCGGGAGCGTGCCTCCAAGTCTCGACTTTCTGCAACTTGACTTTGTGAAACCCTCAAGTGGGTTTCACCCCGTGACTTGGGAGCACGTTAGATCTGATAAAAGAGTTATGAACTCACAAAGTCCCGAAAGTCCAAACTAGGACAGTTTCGGGACTCTTCCTTGGGAGTCCCGGGACAAAAAACCATTCAGATGTAGGTGTTGCAGAGTAATGCAAAGAATACTATATGGGGGCAAGTGGTGGCTTCCCCCGAGTTCGAGCCGTGGTGAATCTTGTGAATCTAGAGTTGTTCGTGGCTTGTACTAGCACCAAAGGTTTTCCAAAATGTGAATTAATCAACTTGTTGGTTGGTTTGATGCAGGTTCGAATAAGTAACTAAAGCTTGTCCCTCATCCTAATCCCATCCTGGAGCTTTAGCACGCCCCTCTACCCCTTTTAATGTTGAAAGTTAGGAGCGTGCCCTCAAACCCCCCACAATTCCATTGTTTTAAAAACCAAGGCCCATATTGGGTCTAACTTGGGACTTGGGAGTGCGTCACACATTATCTCAAGCTAATTCAAGATGCTTCAAAGTAATTCAAGGAACCTTTTTGGGAGTTTTCCAAATTACATTATGGATGAATAATGATGCACTATTACAAAAAAAATTGGTTTTTTTATTAGTAACATTGTGATTAATATAATAGTAGAATTAAATCCATTTCTCTAAAATGTCGATTATGTTTGATTTAACTAAAATAAAAATTATGTATGTTTATTTTGACTAAAAAAACCTAATAATTATTCAAAATAGACATTATGTTGAACACATTGCATATGTGGCACCCACGTGGAATTGTTCAATTGTTCAACCCTTAGCTTATAGGCATATTTATTTAAACTAAATCTATGTTACCTAGTTTAAGATATATATAATAATATTATACATTTATTACTATGTTATACTATCCCATGTAGATGTATTGGGTATATTACCTTAGGTATGTATTGGTTTAGACCTTTATTTTTATGACATGTGTCCATTTATACATCATTAGTTGCATGTTACAACTATTTAGAAAAACAATGATACAATGTCAATTTTGTAATTGCAAGTGTGACCAATCTAGTTGTAAATGATAACGAGTTGCACATAATTGCAAAATGATAGGTTACATATCACAAGATTTTTTTTAATACATGAACCCTAATCAAAATTCAATGATTTTTTTTGCAACATTACACCTTCCAAATTCAAACTTAAAATTCCATAATTGTATAATTTGATTCTCTAAGCATCATAATCAATTGGCCCATGTATACATCCAAGTCCATACCCTTAAAATGTATCCATAATGACAAAGTCTAAAATATATAATATAAATAAATAATTATAATCACATCCATTAAAAAAACTTTCCATTGTTATTCCAAAAGTGGTCCACACACCCAACCATGCACTTGCCCATAACTTCCCAAAAACCTTGAAAATTTTCATGCCAAAAAATCCAAAATTTTAAAAGAATTGACAACTCATGTGGTTTTTTTTATAAAATTGAAATTGAAAATGTTTAATAATTAAATTGTACTACAATTTAATCATTGCCAATATAGTTGCCCATCATGTCAAGGACCTCATCATCTTCAAACATATCCTTTAAATTTCAATCTTCTTTGTCATTATCCTCAATTTGATCATCTATGTTTGTAAATAAAGAAGGATGTGCATTTGATCGCTTATTTTAAGCTTGGAATGTCTTGTTAATTGCTCCAATATAATTTGCACTTAACCCAACCCATTCCACCAAAACATGTATTTTATGACTACATATATGGCATATGACTGCATGTTGCTATCTATATTCATGAAATACATAATTCAAAGATATAATATCATACAATTATGACCATTGGATTGTTGAATTGAATATGCAATTAAATATGTTTTCAACCCATGTTGTGTGGACATGTGGCAGTTGAAAAATATGTTCACAAGATGTCACATGTTCTAACCTAACTTAGATAGCTTGGGGCTAGGTAGCTTATGTGGCACTTAGCATAGGCCATGTAGGCTAAGCAACCTAGGCCACTTAGGGTTAAGTAGCCTAGGTTAGCTTTAACTACCTAGCATTAAGTAACTTAAATCACGTAAGGTAGCTTATGTTGGCTAGGGTAAACAACTTAAACAAATTAGCCTAAACACCCTAAGCAACCTAGGCAAGTTAGTCTAGGTTGTAAGTATAAATACTTGAACCCCTCATCTCCACAAGGAGAAATCAAATCCTACCTTAAGTAGGTAATCTTGTAGTTGCATGTAACCATGTAATCATTGTGTAGTTGCATGTTGCCCTATACAAACAAGACACAAATTTATGGATACTCATATTTCATCCATGACAAAAACTTCTTGGATTTGTGCATTGACCAATGATTAATTAACCAAAACATTTTTGGCTCTTTGGCAATGACAATTCTTCAACAATATCCATAAAATATGGAATAAGAATGTGATGTACAAATTGTTGACACATCTTCAAGTCTAACCAATGGTTGTGTCATTGTGAAATTAAATATGATACAATCATTTCCTTCCAACTTTAGATTTGGGCAAGAAATAATATATTTGAATAATGAAAATAGATTGAAAAGGGAGCAATGTAGTGTTAGATGCAAATGATATGTAACATGTCACCTGCCACTTTGTCTTCCATTCCAATCACATTTATATGTTTCAAGCATTTCTTTTCCCATGTCCATTTTCATCCCATTGGAATAAGGTGAATGCCCAGACAATATTCATGACACATTTGATTTTTTTAATATATGGTAAGCAATACCTAGTGTTATTGAAATGGTACTAGATTTGCCTTAAACTACATTATGAACATCATGTTAAATGAAATAAGTAGGTAAATCACTTTTCAAAATCTAGAAGCAATTTATGTATCTTAGATGTTTGATCAATATTCACAACCAAGTTTGTAGGAATATCATATGCTTTTTCTAAATAATAACCCTATATGCCACACCTTTTCCAAGATTTTCCCAATATAATGGAAGCTTCCTAGAAGCCATGATTGTATGAAAATAGTTTTAATGCAATTTTTTCCCCAAGAACTCATGTGTTAATTTTATCAACACCTTGAACTTATCTAAAAGCTTTTGTGCACAAGTAGAAATGAAGCCAATAATGATGGCTCGCATGATTCCAACATTTAATGTTTGTCCCATTTTTCACATTACTAAAAGTAATTCACACAAATGTTGCACCAAATTAGGACTTGATGCAAATGATTCTTCATGTGAAGTTGTTAAGGTGAATATATTGTTCCTTGAACATCCTTAAGCTTGAATCACCTATTTGTCATAAACCAATTCATGTATATCTTACTATGAATGGGTTTGTCCAAATGGTTCGATTGTGACTTGGTACTTAGGTTCTTTCACATGCAATGATTATTTGAAATAACAACTATACAAAAGATGAAAAGGAAAAAAGGCCCATGTTTGGTACCACAAGACAATTACAACAAGGGAATTACATATGAACCAATGGAAAAAATGAAATTGCATTTGACACACATGAATACAATCATAACATGATATGAAATTAATTTGATATAATTACTTATGGGCCAATTTTGAATAATATTGTAACATTGTAGATAAACTACAATGTTGTTTCAAAATGGCTTCAGTTAGAATGTTGTAAATAAACTACAATGTTGCTTCATAATGGCTTCAATTAGAGGCAATTTATCCTCAACAAACCAATTCATGTATAATATATACTCCAAAACGTTTGTCACCCCTCTTCTTTCTAGTACATGTCTCACAAGAAAGAACATATATATGGTAGAGGACCAAATGTTGCAAAATTGGCACATTTAAGAGTGAGAGTAACTTGAGGCACCACCTTTTGAAGTCTCTTTACTATTTGTTGAATGTGATTCAAAATAGGAACAAAAATAGATGGCTGAAAAATTATGCTTGCACTTGACAACTTTGAAAAAACCATTCAATAATTTGTGTTTTGATCATTTTCATTCACGGGCTTACTTGAAATCTCATGCAAAAGCACACTACATAATGACCCCCTTTTGGGCCTTTTTGTGTTTAATGTTATAACATATACCTCCCAAACTATGATGCATTTAATTTTGGGTAAATTTTTTTAATGTTTGGCCCTTAGGATTATGATTTTCACAAACCTAGTATTATATAATATAATATTATAAAAATTAATCATTTAAATTTAGGGAACCATGGGTATATTTATGATATACATAATATAACAAAATTCATTTCAAATTTTAGAGTTTACTAAATATTTGGTTTCATTATTCATCCAAATAAATGTTTGAAATGAATTTCATGCATTGGTCACTGCATAATATTTGTTGCCTTCCATTTCAAAATGATTATTTGTTAAAATTTCAATTTACCATATACTTGTTTATGATCAACACCTTGAAAAAACACTATTCATGGAATAAAAATTATCAAACTTTTCATGTGATTCACAAACATGGTCCAAAACATGTGGAATCATATGTGAAATATATATTACAAATTTCATAAAGTTTAAAAATAATTTTAATTGTTTAAAAATTACGTATTTACATATTTCAATACACAATTACAAAGATTATTTTTGTACAAATATATTCTAATCCACCATGATGTACATATAGTTTCTTTTCTATTTTTATTGATTGGGTTATGTTTTACCATAATATGCAAAAATATTGTGATGTTTTTTTTTAATGTTGACACGACTTATATTAAAAAACACTCACTCATGAAAACGTTACAATGTAATTACATAAAAAGGGTCATCGTAATGTGCTTTCATCACCTATCATTTAAAAACAATTCATAGCCATGACAACAAATCTGAAAGGAATTAACAATGATTTAGGGTTTTAAAAAAGGAACCTTCAAAAACCACAAAAATAATATAATCTTGATATTTTAAAGGCATGAAATTGAAAGGAATCAACAATGATTTAGGGTTTTTAAGAGGAACCTTCAAAAAACCACAAAAATAATATAATCTTGATATTTCCAAGGCATGAAACTAAAGATCAACAATAATGAAAAACAAGAAAAGAGAAAAACCACTTTGTTGTTGCTACTTGGGCGGGTAGCAAAATTATTGAAGGGTAAATGCCCAAGTTTCACTTGTGGAGGAGGGGTGGTGAGAACCTTTAAGGTTTTCAACCCGGTTCTCAGAATAAGGTGATAATTTTTTTGAGAACCTGTCCACTGGTTCTCGCCCAAGTGAGAACTGGCTTTTTGAAAACCTCAAAGGGTATCAATTGAATCTTTTGGGATAACCTTTTAGGATATTAAAACATGTGGGCATCGGTTTCAGGATTTTCAAGGTGTTTAGTGTTTAGTTAGGTTTAGGTTTTAGTTTGGGCGGTGCTAGCATCTTCAATGGCTCCTTCAGCTGGAGCTTCATGAAGAAGCTTCGGGCTCTTCTACAAAAGGAGGCTTTTAAAATTATTTAATTAAAATTTCACAATAAAAATTTAGATAAAATTTAGCTTTTATGAGATTCGGCAGGATTGAAAACCATTGGAATTTACTTTTTCCCAAAGATTAAAAACCCATAAAAAAAAAATCTAAATCTATTCTTAAAACAGGTGTGAGAAGAGAAACCGGCGGTTTTCACAATAAGTGAGAACCACCCAACACTGGTTATGTCTCTCTCCCTCCCTTTCTCTATCTATCTGGAAGAAGTGTCAAGTTTCATGAAAAACCCACCCTTGGTTCCTTGTCAAATTTTTGGACTTGTTTCAATTTTTCTAGGGTTGGAGGAGGAGGAGGGAGGTTTGAGTATGTGAAAATTTGACCTTAGTCAATTACCTACACTTAGTCTCTAACCTCTAGTGAGGGGTTTGGTCTAGAACAACAAAGAACCACCCAAGTTCCCAACACTGGTGTGACAACAACAACTTTTGAACTTTTAATCAAGTTAGGCTAGTGGGGTTTAAGAAGTTAAGGAAGCTCTTTTGTGTGTAGGAAAGGGTGAAGAAAAGTGCTCTCTTACATTGGCTTATATCAATGTATATATCATATCCTCTTAATAGTTAGGGTGTTCTTCGGAAGGGCTATTAGTCCAGGCCAAAAATAGTGGCACCCAAACTTTGAAGGCACCTCATCCAATTAATGCAAAGCACAATAGGTCTTTGCAATCCACATTAATTAGTTGTGGGTGCATTTCAAGAATCAATTTTTGATGGGCAATGGATCACTTGATTGGTCCTTCACGAAAAAATCATATATAATGATTGTAATGCTCCCCCAAATAGAAGTTTTTTTCCTACCAAAATAGTAGAATGAAAAGGTTGCTCTGTAACCCAGCTATATACAATACAAGCTCACACTTTCACTTTTGGGCAAAGGACATGAGACAAATTATGACACTGTTGAGAAATATCTTGGGTGCACATTCTTTGGATCCATGTCCTCTTCATTTCTAATTTTGTTCACCACCATTTTTCTCCTATGCTTGTATGGTATAGAGTTTAGGGTCCCTTACAAGCATAGGAGAAAAATTGGTGATTTGAACAAAGTTAGGATTGTAGGTTTAGGGTTGTAGGGTTTAGGGATTAATTAGTTTAAATAGTTGTGATGCATTCAAGAACTCCTTTTTTGTTTTTTGCGGAATGGGTCACCTTGATTGGCCCATGATCACCAAAATAATTCTGAAAACTTTGAGCAGCCGCCCTTGACCCCAAGTAGAAATTACATGTTTTACATGACCATGTAAGAAATGTGTAAGTGTTATGCATGTATATTAAGACATAAGAACTGGATGTTAAGTGATGAAAACCTGCCAAATCATCAATGAACCAAAGCACCCAACAACAAACAAATGGGGGAGAGAAAGGACAAGGTGGTGGAAGAACCCAAGTCCTGGCAAACAAGAATCCTCCAAAGAGTGTGAATTGCAAGCCATCCCAAGTGACTAAACCAAAGGTCACATACGTATCAAATAACAAGCAACTCATTGCATAATGGCTCTGCCTTTGGATAAGTTCAAATTATGGCTTACTGGAACTACAACTTCTCAATCAAGCTGTCATCTAGACATCAATTAAAGTTTGTGCCAGAAAATTGTACCCAAAAGAATAATATAAGCCTTGCAAAAAGACTTAGGTCCTACTAGGCTATCCTTGCCAAAAAAAAAGGGGCAGGGTTTTGCCACCATTCATTCATTATATGGAAAAGGAACCAAACCTAGGCCATGCACACAAAACATATGATGGAAAGGATGGGTGCATGGATGAACACATGCATAGTTTAAGGATGGAGATGTATTCGTGGGATTTGAGTTGGGCTTTTTTTTTTCCTTTTCTTACCGGCCTTTTTGGCAATTATTAAATGGCAAACCTCAGTGATAGCCATAGGTACTAACAAGTGTTGGTCTGGTATGGACTTTTGAACATACCAGCTTTGTTTTGGTACTTGGTTAGGTTTTAATGTTTTCATACCAGCCTGGTATTTGGATCCTTTTAAAAACTTTCATACCAGCCTGGTCCAGGTACAAATAGGGTCCAAGACTGATTTTTGGCTAGTAGAGACAAATGTGTACCTGATATTGAAACTGGTATAAAACTGGCACAAGGTTGTTGGTACTGCCTCAGGTCCCAGTCTCCTTACTTATCAGGCTGGTTCTTGCTAAAGAGGAAAATGTTAAACAATATGAAGTTCATCCATGTAACATCACATAATCTTATGGGCTTCAAGTTCATAATTGCATGTGACAAATGCTTTCTGTTTGGTGTCAAAAAGGGGCCATATTTCAAAAATTTCGTGTGCAACACATGGGGACATCATACAACTTATCCCTTTTGTTTGTGCATTTTATGCATTTGAATTTCTTTTGTTTTATAGTCACCATAACAGTGATGCTGATGTCATGGTCATCCCATTTGTCATAAGAACTCGTCAAAATGATCTTTTGGAAAGGGCATTATTTGTTTTAGCTCATCTTAAGGCATTACATTCTATAACTAATCACTTCCCCTCTTATTTATTTTGATCCATTGCAAATGACATGCACATCATCAACCCCCTTTCCATTGTAAATCATCCTTCATCAAAAATATTTTATTAAAAAATGTTTGGCATGTTGACCTTTTCCTTAGATGGGCGATGTCTAGGTAGCTTTTGAAATTTTAATTCATCGTTATGTGCAATGGCCATTATATTTATTATGTTGCACACCTCTTTCTCTCACCTTCACAAATTCCCTTGTTTCCTTTTAGTCCTCCCTCTTTTAAGTGTTTGGATGCCTATTGGGTCTAAGGTCTTTTTAAAACCATGAAGGACCTCTAGTCTATAAATAAAACTTTCTCCAAATAACTCTTGATGGCATTAGGCTCATGCTGACGTCCAGCATTGCTTTAATAACCTATTTAGGGAATTGGGCCCTTGTAACCTTAATCATAGTTACTATGTTCATGATCAACCAACATCCCTTTTTTCTTGAAGCCTTAACATGAGTCGACAACAACACCTTAAGGTAGTATGTGATCTTCTATTATCCCCAATAGGAACAAGTCTCTTTCCTTTTGAACAATTTATCAAACAATAAATGGTTCATCTTCAAGATTCCATTTTGGAACATTTGCATCATCATACCCTCTTTAACATGTTTTCCGATGGGAGACTTGAAGCCCATTGTGCCCGAACTTTATCATGTTTTGAACCTTGGGGTGAACATTTGGCTTATAATTCAACCAATTTTCCCAACCTTTTGATTATCTTCCCCATTTTTTTCCATAGTGTTTTAGACACGGCTCAAACTATCACATCCTTCAATTGTAGGCCTCCCCCAATGTGTGTGCACACATCCCATCAACCCTATGGGTATCCACCTTTTACATTGTGCCTATGGCAATGAGCACAAAGGGACCCATGATGCAATTCATGACACTTTTGTTGCCATTGTGCGAAATGCTAGCTTCCACGTGGGACAATAACAATTACATGCACTTTTGTTAACCACATTCAATCTTCTCATTGATGAATTGACATATATGCTCACAAAAAATGGAGTTTACACTTTAGCTAACATTATTATAGTTAACCCAACATGTGCAAATCTACTTCCCCAATTTTGCACAACTCAAAGATTTGCTACCTCCAATGTAGCTCAAGCCAAAGAAATGAGTTACCACAACTGACACCCCACTAATCAATTTTTCCCTTTAGCAATTGAAATATTTTGATGTTTACAAAAATGTGTATGTGTGTTCTTACACAATTGTGCGAAAGCTATTTGAAACTTAAAAAGGTTAGATGATTTTCCCCTTTTTGTCTTGGTTACTTATCTTCGTCAAAAAAATTCAATTACATTCCAAAGGATTCAAACATCCTCCATCTTAAGTCAAGCAATGGTGGTAGGCCTAACTATTTCATGACTTCCACCCTTTTAGAATACCCCCCATTGCCACAATTAACCTATTACAATTGGTTGGTTATTGAGATGGAACATTTTTGACATCTAGTTTGTGTTAATGTAATGTCTTTTAAATTATCCCTTGTTTTTAATATGTTTGTACATTTTCCAGATATGTGATGTGTTTTATAAATAAAGTTTTACAAGGTCTTGATGATAATAACTTATTAGATTTAGATGAAAGGTGTGAATGAATTATTTAATTTATTTTCAAGTATTTTGCAAAGACAATAAAACCCATGAATAGAACTATGGGTTTTCTTGAAATTGAGGATGATAGTCAAGATGGGACTATGTTATATGAAAATAATTAAGGAGAAACTCAAAAAAAATTCTCACCCCGTGATGATTTGAATTTTTTTTTTTTTGTGGAGTTTTGCATCAATTTGTGTAGGAGCCCATTTATGTTATGGGATATTTAATGAAAGCTTATAGGATTACACAAATTTTACCTAAGAAGTTAACTAAGGATATTTAGGGGTTACTTAAGGATTACCTAGGGCCTACTTAAGGAGATATCTAAAGGTTTATAGGTTATGAGATGCTTAAGGACTATTTACATAAGGAATCTAAGGAGACATTTAAAAGCAAACCTAAGTTATGGGATACTTAAAGACAAGGTAAAGTTTACATAAAGCTTAACTAGGGGGCTACCTAGTGGTATCATAAAGCTATTTATGGAAACACTTAAGGTTTTACCTAAAATATTTAAGGACAATTTAAGGAATTAATTAAGATTTATTTAGGGGGCTACCTAAGTATACGACTAGGGGCCTATCTAAATTACAAGAGGGCTGTATAAAACCTACTTGTGGGCTAGTTAAGGATTATTTAGCGTAAGGATTATTTAGAGGTTTGCCTACTTGGTTGATCCATAGCCTTTATGTAAACCATATGTAGTTCCTTCAATAATCCCTTAAATAGCCTTTAGGTGTCCGCTAACATAGTTACATCTTTAGTAGTTCTTATGCAACTTTTTAAGTAGGCTTTTGATCAATCTTCTCTTAGATAGCCCATAACCTAGGTAGGCCCTTAAATGGTCTGTAGGTAATCCTTCAATAACCCTCAAGGTTACTAAAATAGACCCTTGAAGTATAATCCTAAATATACCCTAATTTAAGTAACTCCTTGGTAGCCCTTTGATTGTCCTTAGGTAAACCTTAAATAGGCCCTTGGTAAGCCCTATATGTAACCCCCCATTTAAGCTTTTTATCATCCTCATCCTAAATAGGTAGTTAGGTAAATACCTTGTGGGTGAGTAAGTAAGTAACCCATGGGTAGGTACGTGGGTAGCTCGTAGGTGGGTAAGGAGTTGGATAGACCTTAACCTATCTAACCCCTATTTAAGTAATCTCCTAATTTTTGTGGCCATAACCTAAGTAGACTACAGTTTAATTTTAAGAAAACTATGGTGATCATTGTTAGGAGTTCATCTTTAATTTTGAAAAGTGATTTCACTTTCATGGATTTTATGGATTAAAAAAAAAGAGATGAATGAGTCCAGTGAGGACCATATTCAAGTCGAAAGCAAAGATTACTATAAGTTTAACTTTATTGTGAATGGAATATTAACTTCATTTTTCATCTCTTTACATTCACAAATCTTGTAAATAATAAATTTATGATATAATAAACCCAACATTATCATGGTTACAAACATTTTCATAAAGAGAAGGCTTATGTGAAGTTGGTGAACAATCCCCATAAGGCAAGGTCTTTTAGACACATGTGATGATCTCCCCTTTGAAATGTAGTTCTGAAAAGCTTAAGTTTGAGGCATGTGTATGTGTGAGTCAAAATTTTCATTATTTAAAAAAAAAATTGAAAAGTTTCTTAAAAAAAAGAGATTTTCTAGCAAAAAATTGTCACTATTGTGAAATCAAAAACTTAAAATGAGAACATTGCTTCGTGGTGTGTGTTTTGTGTGAGGTTGTATTCATTTAATTTATCTTTGTAAACGCTTCATGTAAAAATAAAATAAAATTTATAAGTTTGAATTAGTGTTGTGAAATAGTGTAAGTGTAAAACAAATATACTTACATGGTTCTACAAGGCCTTGTAAAATTTTGTAACTTCTATTTTAGGGGGGAGGAGAGATTGCCAAAAGTTTCAAAAATAATATGGTGATGGGCCCATTGCAAAACAAAAAAAAGGGGCTTGGAGGATGCATCTTAACTAGATAAACTAAATAATACAAATCACAATAGGTACTAAGATCTTGTAAAAGCCTAGAGCAAAAATGTGATGAACAAAATTAAGAATGAAAATTCTACTCAAAGTAATAAGGTGGGACAACATGCACCCATGAATGTGCACCCAAGATATTCCTCTATCGCATTGCAATTTGTCCCATTGCTCGAATGTGTGGACTTGTATTTTAGATAGGTGGGGCTAAAAGGGAGCCCTTTTCAGAATATTGTGTTGGTAATAAAAATAATAATTTGGGGAGCATTAAAAATATTAGAATCAGCTTCCACATTTACTATCTATATATATATATATATATTATTTTTAATTTTTTTCAAAATATGAATTCACTTAAATTTTTTTGAATTCATTATTTTTTCATGATGCACAATAGTCTACTACAAGATTGTTGTG
>Ga0209208_10009902_pt1 | contig 12464 bp, 10 predicted proteins | sample S1TSphfallax_3_FD_187694 | JGI IMG/M metagenome (GOLD analysis project Ga0209208, IMG submission 187694) | Host-associated microbial communities from peat moss isolated from Minnesota, USA - S1T2_Fd - Sphagnum fallax MG (SPAdes) (version 2) | ecosystem: Host-associated > Plants > Peat moss >...
AAAAAAGCCATTTGGATGTAGCCTCCACGGAGTAACACAGAGAATACTATATGGGGGAAGGTGGTGGCTCAAAAAGATCTACAACTTTGATTCAGACCTCGTCTTGATTGAACTCTACAGTCGGGAGATATGAGCCCCCAAAGTTCCGAGACTCCAACTCAGGACAGTTTCGAGATTTCAACTTGGGAGTCCCGGAAAAAAGAGCCATTTAGATGTAGCCTCCACAGAGTAACGCAGAGAATACTACATGGGGGAAGGTGGTGGCTTCCCCTAAGTTCGGGCCGTGATGAATCTTCTATGTCAAAGTGCCCGTGGCTTGTCCCAACACCCAAGGGTGTTCCCGAATGTGAACTAACCCTCTTATGGTTGGTTTTGGATGCAGATTCAAGCTTGATAATCTAGTCCTTCTTCCTAGTGTAATCTCGGGACTTCTAGCACGCCCCTCTACCCCTTTTAATGCTGGAAGTCGAGAGCGACCCTCAAGTCCCAACTTTCCGCAACTCTACATAGTTGGATCTTCAAGTGGGTTCAACAAGGGAGTTAGGAACGTGTCAACATAAGTGTTCAATCCAGTTGAGGTCATTATACTATGTCATTAAGAGTGTGAATACTAGGTAATTGATTGTACCTTAACCCATCACCAAGTTATCTATTCCCTATAATATCATACACACATGAGGACAATCCAATATGTTAAGATTCTAGCCTCGCAATATACCCTACCAAAACTCATCAAATTGATTTTCTCAAACAGAATCCAAGGATGCTTGTTGGTGCACACAATGCATCGCTAATGATCTCAATGCATTATCAAAGTCACATGCAGTGAGTGTGCAGAACCTCAGTATGGGTATCTTATGTCAGACCAAGATCTCCAAGATCAGTTAGCAAATCTCCAAAAAGTTACCAATTTTGCATGTGAAGGAGAAGTGATGGGTCATGAAGTCACATTTGAAGCAGAAGACAAGATCATGGAGTTCAACATGTTCATGGAACTAGAGGACTCCTTCCAAAACCAATTGTCTGATGTTGTTACTGCACTACCACAAGGTCAAGAAGTCAAGGTGCACAACACATGCTGGGATCACCAGGACTACTTCCTTGAATACTTGCTTGAAAATGATTCCAAGGGGAAAGGAGGATTTGAAAAGCTCAGTATTTGTGTGGGAGAAGAAGAGTTGGGTCATGAGCTTACCTTTGAAACAGAAGACGACAGCATGAAGTTGAACATGCTCTGGGATCTCCCTTCCACGCCTTACAGCTTACTGTCTATGCCTGCCAACAACCCTTTTACCAAACAATACAATTTATTGATGATCGAAATGGGCTCCTAGACTGCCCACTAGATAGAAACCTCAAAGTGTAGAGTTTCCTGAAATCTACACTTGTGAAATTCATTATTTTCACAGAATTTGAAGGAAAAGCAAATTAGACATGCTGCTGTAAACAAAACGAGCAGTGACTGACAAGATAGATTACTGGCATCACCATGCAAGAACAAACGCCATCTTCAAAGTGATGAAAGTGATTGGTGTCCCTCATCATGATGGCTCTCCCAACTACTTTTGAAATGAACTTTGTGGATGTGTGGCAATCTTCACAAACCCACAGATTTTTTCTTATTCAAAGAGGAGTACCAGGAGCTGTGTTGATGAGCCTGAATGCAATAGCCAGTTTCTCACTATGGTGACACAAATGAAATACCTTTTCTTCTTCTTCCACAACATCCAGAACAGATTCTGTGCTAGGCACATACCCTGCATCATATATAAGCCCGGACAATCTCTGCAGTTCTGCATGAATTTCGATCATCCGGGGGTGGTCTTGATCCTGTACCACAAACGTATGCACCTCATTGTTCACTTCAAACCAGGTGCAACCTGGTTGTTTCCTTGCACCTTTTTCCTTTCTCTGCTGTTCAACATTCTCACAGTGATGTCTGTTGCCAGCAGCAGCATAGATGTTTGACAGCAACCCATAACCAGCAGCATTTTCAGGCTCCAAATCAAGAATTCATTTGGCAACACATTTTGCCATCTCCAGATTTCCATGAATTCTGCAAGCACTGAGCAATGCAGCCAAGCAGCCACCTGTGGTTTAAAGGGCACTGCCATGATCATGTTCTCTACCTCCTGCAGACAGCCAACATGGTCAAGAAGGTCAACCATGCAAGTGTAATGTTCCAATTTTGCAGGAATCATGTAGTGTGTGATCATTGAAGCATACAATTGCATGCCTTCATCCACCAGACCTGCATGGCTACAAGGTGACAGAAGACAAATAAAAGTGATATCATCTGGCTGTACACCTTCTTCACACATCCATTCAAAATGTTTAAGAGCTTCCCTACCATGCCCATGCATGGCACATCCTCCAAGTATGACATTCCAAGTGACCACATTTCAAGATGGCATTATTGAACACTCTCCAAGCATCCTCAATGCTCCCACATTTTGCATACATGTCAACCAAGCTATTGGCTACAGAAACCTCTGACTCCAAACCACTTTCAATGATCTGCTGATGAATACACCTACCTCTTTCAGCCCAGTCACACTCGCACATGCATTCAACACCTCCACAAAAGCAACAGAGTCCGGTCACACACCTTCCTGTTGCATTTGTTGAAATAACTCCAGTGCCTTCTGCCCTTGGCTGCATTTCACACGTCCCAATGTCATGGCACTACAGAGTGACCACACCTCGAGATGGCATCTTACTGAACACTCTCCAAGCATCTGCAAGGCTCCCACATTTTGCATACATGTCAACCAAGCTGCTCCCCACAAATACATCTGACTCCAAACCACTTTGAATGATCTGCTCATGAACACACCTGTCCTCTTACAGTGCAGCCACACAGGCACAAGCATTCAGCACCCCCAGAAAAGTAACAGAGTTTAGTCACACACCTTCACATTTGTTGAAATAGTTCCAATGCCTTCTACCCTTGCCTGCATTTCACATGTCCAAATAGCATGGCATTCCAAGTGACCACATTTCAAGATGGCATCTTGTTGAATGCACTCCCGACATCCTCAATGCTCCCACATTTAGCATACATGTCAACCAAGCTACTTCCCACAAACACATCAGACTTGCAACCACTTTGAATGAACTGTTCATGAACAAGCCTGCCACCTTCAAGTCTTCCTAAACCAGCACGTGCCTTAATCACCTGAACAAAAGTGAACTTGTCAGGAGTTGTTCCTTCTTCTTGCATTTGTTGGAAAAGCTGCATCACTTTCTCAAGTTGCCCATCCTTCACATATTTTGTAAGCTTCTGATTCCAGGCAAAAGGGTGCAATTGCACTGTGCCTGGTGCCAATGCGGCCATATCTGCTGCCACCTATGGGCGGTTTTGTCGGCTCTCAAGCCAGAGTGCTTCCCCTGTCCTCTTATGTCTGAAATCTGGGTACCTTTCATTTGTCTACAACAAAGATCCAGGCCAAGCTGATCAGCCATGCATTCTCCACATCCCAGGCACAAATGTTATAATAAGAATAGAGAAAACCACACTGACCTTCTCCATCAAAATATTGCATCTACTTACCTTCTTCAGCCTACTACTGCTATCACACAAGTGCAAAGAAAGTGAAAGAACTTCTGCCAACGTTTAGACCACAGCAGGATAGCAACCAAGAGAGAGCAGCAAGATTGACATCAACAAGACAGGTGAATTCTGACAGAATTGATGCCCAGTTACCTTCTCCGATCTGCGATCCCACCATCGCGAAGCCGCATGGAGACCCCTGCATTGAGTCAGATCTTTCACATGGCAATTGCACTTGCTGCACTGTTGATGAAGACATTGCTGCTTCACAAAAAGATTGGCAACTGCTCTCTCTCTCGATCCTTGCACTCCAAGAGCATCACATGTAGACCCAAATGCAATTCCCTCTGGAGCGTCCGCAGTTGACCCCGATGCGATCTCTCTCCCAACAGAACAAAGAAACCCTAAACCCGAGATTGAGCCTCATCCTGATGATTCAGGAGCTGACGGCGGCCCTAAAACCCTCCACAACCCCGGCACCATAAAACGCTGGAGCATCTGGAGATTTTCAAATTCTGCAAAATTGGGATCCGATAGCTGATTTTCTGTACCACTTTGGGTCTAAGGAGATTCGCCAATTTGGTAATGAAAAGAGGCACAGGCCAGGATCCAAAGTTTTGGGAGGCTGATGTTGTTGCAGTTTGCAAGAGCTATGGCAGGGACGAGGGATGCTTGTAAGAATGCACACAACTTTCCCTCTTCACTATCTTGTTCATGCAAATCTGGTTCCAAAGAGATTTTGTTTGTTTGTTTGTTTGTTTGTTTGCAATAAGATCTCAAATTTTCTTGGCATAGAAACTTCAATTACAGGATTCCATCCTGGAGGCTCCTTGGGAATTATTCAATTCAGGAAGAATGCTTGATTATGTGGTCTGGCACTAAAACGAGATTGCAGAAGTTTTGTCTGTCCAATTTACCCTGCAGTTGATTTGAATCAGCAACCCAGACTTTTGTCTTTCAATAAGTTACTGCCCACTGGAATCAGGTCCTTTACAATAGACAACTGCACTGAAGTGTCTAAAAGATGATGCAATTACAGTGAAGTAACCCTAAACAGCAAATATGTCTAGCAAACGGGCTCTATTGTCAGCTGCCTTGACACTACTCAAGCAGAAATGCTCAGTGATTTGCAGGTATCCTGAGTCTTTCGGTAAATCCAAATAATTAATGTGCCATGCTTGTTCTCCACCTTTTTCAAGGGACAAACTCTTCTCTGGTGTTCTCCATCCTTGGCAATGAGTAAACAGGAATGCATCCTTTGTATAGAGAAAGAAAGAGCTATGCAACTTCAGCTATTAAATGAACAACCGATCTCTCAACTCCTCCCATTCAATACACAATCACTAAACAACAACTAAATGTTCTCAACTCACCATGCACTGCTACCCAATGTTCCCAACTCTCCATGCACTCTACCCTCATTCTGACCATGAGTAGATAGAATGTAGAAAATTGTGGCACATGCAGGTACAGCACCTGAAACTCAAAATGGGGAAACTCACCAGCCCATCATCTGAGAAAGAAAGCTCTTTGTAGATAGTTCAAACTCTGTAATTTCCCTTATGCACCTTTGCACACAAGAAGTCCAGCAAATTTGTGGAAGTTTTATCCGTATGTCAGCTCAGTAAAACAGACACAGAATAACAACAGTCCAGAGTTGGCAATCCATGGCCATAGAATTGTGAGAAGCAGATTTGAGTTAGCATCGGCATCCTATGTAACTAGGTCATTAACAACATGTGATATTCAGAAGCAAGAAAAAGGAAACCACTGGGATTCTACGGGCTCTATATTTTTCTGAAAAACACGAAGGAGAAACAAAGAAGAAGTCAGTGGAAGGATACACCTGCAGGGCAGGATTGTCAACAGGAGCTTCAAGACACCTGTTGTTTGCTGTGTGATATGCTTATTCATATGCATAGAGATCATTACAGCAGAAGGTTGATGAGCTGCAAACATTATTATCATAGGAAATGCAAGCCCTTAAGCAGCAGGTTCATTGTATTCCAGACTTACACTCCTGTCTAAATTGTGTTGCACTACCAGACATTGCCATGAATATCCTATAGAGTGCATACACGATGCCTACAGACTCTTAAGGTTTCTTAGGAATGCTATTGGACATGCTGCACATGTTTGTAGTCACCCTTTAAGAGTGTTTGACTACAAACATGTCCAATAGGTTGCTTGTGGGTTGCACCAGGGGCTCAAAGGAATATTGAAATTTTTTATAAATAACATAATTCTTTTTATGACTTATTAGCTGCCTTGCTTGAAAAGTAGTTGAACAGAAATTAAAACAAACCAAAATAACGTCCAATCTTTTTTCTATATCGAATAACAAACTGTTTTAAGATGAGCCGTTATTGAAGCAGTGGTGGGGGAGGTATCCCCGCAATGTAGTTTCATTTGCTTCAGAATTGGAGAAAGAAAGCAGAGTCAGAAAATGAAGCTCAAGACAACGACTCATGGTTCAAGACAACCTCATATCAGAGCCCTACACTATCAACAATGTCCCTGGATTAGAGGAGGGGCATTAGGATTGCCTCCCCTAGCAGAACTGTCTGCAACAACTTGCATCTCCTGCTGCACAGGATCTAACTCAATTGCCTTTCAACTCTCAGACATATCTGGCTCATTATGCCTTACCCATCACTCAATGCAGGTACATGCACTCTTACAAGCAAGCAGGAGTTAGCTTCTCCATTGTTGTACTCTTCTCCCACACATCATTATTCTTCAACTGTGCATGCTGCAAGTCACACCACCATATATTTTGCCGAGGTCCAAAGGTGGCATGAATCACCTTCTCCACAGATGAGGAGGTATCATTGTCTGACATCTGTATACAAGACTACTAGAGCTTAGAAGAGCTAGGTTCCAAAGGTGATGAACAAGTGACAACAAGTCCAGGAGAATCTGTTTCCAGACAGACCACAGAGTTAGACATCATTCCCAACAGTAATGAAATTGCAATACACACCAATCCAGCTGAGGAGAAGAAGCCTCAAACAATCCCCCAGCAAGTGCTACTTACAGAGAGGCAGGGACCAGCAGCAGCTGCTGCTGCTCAGGCTGTAGCTCCTTCCCACCCCGAGAAGCCCAATGTAGAGACAATATTTGCTGTTGCTGCTGCTTTGAAGAAAACATGTATAGGAATAGAATATGTAAAACATGCTCAGTGCAGAGATTCCCAGCTCCAAAAGGGCAGGTGTAATGGAGATGTACAGGAGATGCGATTGTAAAGACTAAGAATTCTCAAATTGTGGCCAGAAGACCCTCCTGGGGTAGACCTTAAATCTCTTTCTCTCTCTACACAGAAGAATAGCACTTATGTTCTTCTTAAGAGCTGTAATAGGATGATGCATGAGCAATCATGTTGCAAACAAAGAATTTACCATGAGATCTATTTTCCCAATTTTCTCCTCCTAGTTTTGTTTTCCACAAATCAAGCAATCTACTACCATTTGCTCTCTTAGAATGCACAGAAAGAAAAAAAACTCTTGATAAAAGTGGCATGCCCTCAACAGCATCCAGTGTTTTTTACAGGCGAGCATCCTCCTCAAAGAGAACTTTTAAGCTTTCTCAGCAAAGCTCGTAAGGCAGTCACCTAACATGTACCCCCATGCACACTCCCAAGCTAATGTATTGTAAATGTTCAGATTGAGATTCAGATCCATATTTCTGAGATTCTTAGAGCATCTCCAACAGTGCTCAGTATGTAACTCTAGATAGTAAAATTAAATGTCTAAGTTTAGCTCTTTTTTTTTTTTTGGCAACCCCACCAATAAAACTGAAACTGCATATACATGGGGGACTACTAATAGCAAACCACCTGGACCAATCAATGTGATCGATCAATCAGAATCATTGAGCCACAGTCCGGTGCAATTTATTACACTATTTTTGAGAGGTGCACAACTGCATTGCACATTTTACCAACCGCGGCAAGCTGCACGAATTAGGTGCAGAAAAACCAATTTCCTGAGGTAAACAGATACATTTCGAATTTTTCACAAACCATGTAAGTGAAAGGATCTAAACTAAGAACATCTCCAACGGTGGTGCTCAGTACGTGACTTCAGTTTGTAAAATTCTCATAACAAACCCAGGGAAGTATCATCTCGTGATACAAGATACTTCTGATGGTTATCCTGCATTTTCTAGGTTTCTGACCTCTACAAAAAACTTACCGCCTTGGCAAACTGAAGAAAACAGATGTGACTCACTGCACCGGGGTATGACATAGTATGAATCCAAAAATACATGAGTGCTTCAGATGGAATGAGTAGGTATTGACTAGTACTCAGTTTGCTCCAGATAGCACAGAATTACTTCAAAGTCATCTTACATGATATTCAATAGCTTTGCACTTGTTCTTGCACCAAGATTCAGCAGAGTAAAATCCTCAGCACCTGTAAGCCCACTGGTGAGACAACACTGGAAATCCTTGCTCACAGTCTAATTCAATCAATCACAGGGGATGAGACATAGATCAACAAAAAGGAACACCATAGCCTATCACACACCACCAAGCTACACATGAACCAGCATACTGTTGTGGTAGGAAGTGAGTTAACCAAGGATGCTAAAATTCCAGCTACTAAACCCAAGCCTAACTGCTGTCAATTAAGAAATTGTAACAGGAAGGTCACAATCCAACAATCAAAACTTGACGCACATCCAGCTGAAATTCCTCTTACCTTATAGAAAGGGGACACACAGGGCAACACAAAGATTTGACTGGCCCTAGACAGTATACCTATTCAGAATGGCAAGAAGTTCTACGCACACTTTTGATGTCAGAGATTGCTACACATTCCTCCAACTAGCAGTTCCTCTGCTCTCTTGGCCAAAATCCTAGAGAAGGTAAGCCATCTAAAAACAGTCATAAAAGGCCTTCTCACACAATATCAGAGATGACACACACCATCTGCCTACCCCTCAGCTTTCCTCCACATCTTCGACTTTAGCACCATCTTTACCATCTTCTGCAGCCTCCTCCTGATACGCAAAATCACACACAATGTAGATAAGTCAGCACACCCAAAACCATGAAAATACAGGCATGTCCACAAATTGTACTCCATATAAACTGTCTACAAAACATATTGGTACTCTCATGCAAAACATTTCACAAAGTGACTTTCCGTTGGTAAACCTTTCTATTCACTGCAAGTCCAAGTGATAGGAAGTTTTGATATCCATCTGATTCTTTCCAATAGAATGATGGGTCAAGCATGGAGAAGACTGAACTATGATTCATATTCACCAAGAGGTCTAGCAGTCCAAACAAACATATTTTCACATCTTCGGAGTGACTTTGTCTCTTCACCTGCATATCTGATGTCCACAATGTAAGGTTGTCGCGAAGCAGCTGCATAATAAGTGTGCTGTCCTTGTAGGATTCTTCACCTAGTGTGTCAAGCTCTGCAATGGCCTCATCAAATGCCTGCATTGGCAATCAGAAAACATGTATAGAAATGTTACAGTACAATGGTGTACAAAAGCATCACCAATTTCATCTGTGATGCTACTGGAAAAATCACATTTCGGATATTTAATAGACAGCACAGAAAAAAAAACCCTGGCTTTTAACCTCTTCCCCACCCACCTGCTTTGCTAGTGTGCACGCACGGTCTGGTGAGTTCAAGATTTCGTAGTAGAAGACTGAGAAGTTCAGTGCCAATCCCAATCGAATAGGGTGTGTTGGAGCAAGCTCTGTAAGGGCAATATCCTGGACACCAGACAGCAGTCGTTTAGCACTGGAAAAATGTAAATCAACACAACAACAGCACACTATATGCGGCAGTCACAGATCACAACAATTCATTGTCAACACAAGATACATAAACGATAAACAGTCGACAACCAGCATAGCGTCATGAAGAAAATCTCAAAACCTATAGTTGGGAAGAAGTTCGCAACAATAAGCTATACAAGATGGTGGCAAGAATATGACTCCGACTGGACCCGAAGGATCAAATGACATTTATGTGCAAACGACTAGGGAGTTGGAGCAGCCGATGCAGGAGCAGGCACTTACTTGAGCAGATTTGTAAGCCATCAATGTGCTTTCTGCAGACTCTTTTCTCTCGGCGCCCGTCTTGAACTCGGCTAGGTACCGGTGGTAATCGCCCTTCATCTTGAGATAGAACACTTTGGACTCTCCTGTGCTGGAAGTCGGGATAAGGTGGGAGTCAAGAAGGTTGAGGATGCCATCACAGATGGTGCTCAGCTCCTGTTCCACCTTAGCTCTGTAGTCACGGATCGCGGAGACGTGCTCCTCGTTCCCTTTGCTTTCCTCCTTCTGCTCGATGGAGGAGATGATCCGCCATGACGCCCTCCTGGCCCCGATCACGTTCTTATACGCGACCGACAACAGGTTACGCTCCTCCACAGTTAACTCTTCCACGTCCACGGTCTTGGCCACTTTCTCCATAGCCTCCACCATTTCTTCATACCGCTCCGCTTGCTCTGCAAGCTTAGCCATGTACACATTCTCTTCTCTGGATTCCAACGCCATTTTTTTTTCCCACCCTTTTCTCTTTACTTCCGATTCCCGAAGAGAAAAAAGAACTTACACAAATCCGCAGCGGCTTGGTTCTCCCAAAGCAAAATAATTGCAAAGCTCCAAGGCCGGTGAAAATCCAAACAAATACAAAGCAAGCACGTGACGGCTAAAGCAAATACAGAAACAACAACAACACAACAACAACAACAAAAGAGCAGCACGATTACACAACACAATGCAATAGTTGCGGCAAACGTGCAGGAGACGCAGTTACGCTTGGGCTACGTGAGCTTGGCAAGGGGCGGGCGGGGAAACTGGTCACAGGAGGTCAAAACCCTCGGATCACAGGCTATTTCCGGTGATCGACGCTGGTGGGGACCTCTTGTGGGGCCGGCACTGTGTTCACGTGCCTTTCGGAGGTTTCCAGTGTCCCACGCTGAACGTGCCGTGTCTACGGCGCACAGGTGTGTTTGGGCCGGTGTGTGGTTTTTTCAAATAATTTTATTTTTATTTTTTTTAATAAATTTCCAGGGGTCAAGTTTCTCTACTTTGGCACGTGGTTGTTGTTAGTTCTTCTTTAGAGAAAAATTCAAACACTAGCTAATGTAAAATATTTTGCCTACTTAATAAGAAGACCGTTTCTAATAATGTCACCGGATTTTTCGGTGTCTTCTTCATTTTACTTTTTTTTAAGGTTTCTTCCTTGGTAGGGGCTCAATGTGTTTCTAGATGTACCAGATCTGCTCCCTAATAGTATTTTCAGTATAGGGGAAGGCCTCCCTAATGGCCCTTAAATTTGAAGTTCGTAGCCCTCAAGGGCAATAGCCTGATGGTGTAGGCTCAAAAATTAGGGGAGGCCCTTGGGAGGTTGTACAACTTTAGTAAAGCTTGCATATGCTCTTCATGGGCTTTACAAAAATTGTAAACCTTGCTTCCAATTCTTCTTGCCATGGTCTTAACGCACATTAAAGCACTTAGGTGAGAGGCATTACCAAATTTAAGCTTTGTTCCGCTCCATCTCACACTAGCCTTATTATTCCGGTGAAGCCCTTGCCTTAGAGCTTCACCTACCACCACGTAGAAAACAAAACCTTGTTGGAGTGCTTTACGGTGGTAAGGAAGTTAGATGGATTATTGATCCATTTTGTGCTAATTTTGGGCTTGATAAAAAATTTAGGTAGTTACTTGCCTAAAGGTGTAGGGTAAATCCATAGGTTGCAGCTATAAAGGGCCTAAGATGAGGTATAGTTAGGCTAGCCTTGAATTTTGAGATTGTCCCAAATGTCCCTCACCCTTGGGCTTTACTCATTAGGGCATCATAGGTGGAGAGTTCTTGCACCAACTCCTTAAGTGTAGGGTAACACCCAAGGGGTGGGGCATTCTCAAAACAATGAGCCCTCAAGGCCAAAGGTTGAGGACTTGTTATTTTAGGAGTGCCAAGGACCTTACAAGTGAGAAAGAGCTTACATCTATTAAGGTGAATTCACACTTTTGGTGTTAAGGACTCTAGTATTAAGTCCCCTAAGACCAAGCTAGTCATTTAAGACCTAAATGTAATTTTTATCATGAAGATTTTATGTTAAGTTAACATTCGCTTAATATTAAAACGATCAAAAAGTTTATGTCAAGTTAAAATTTACTTAATATTAAACAATCGCCCATTTAACATTGACTGCCACCTAAGATGCCACCTGGATTTTCACTTAACATTGACTTCACACTAGGTGTGAATGCACCTTTAGTAGGCACAATTTCCCTCTCACTCTTAAGGAGTAGACCTAAGATTGGTACTCTTTTCCACGATGGAGAGGATGTTCGTGGATATAAGTTGGTACTCTTTTCCACGATGGAGGGGATGTTCGTGGATATAAGATGCCCTCCAAATACACTAAGAAATTTCTGGAATGCTTTAAGAAGGAAGATAAGCATTTCTATAGTTAAAGCATAAGGCATAAATATGTGCTCTGCTGGTGGCTTATGATAATTTTGGTGAGGGTTAGGTGAGAGTCCTTCCTTCTTTATGTAACTTGTCATTTAAAAATGGAAAATTGTACCTCTTTAGACTGAACAGGGGAGTATCATGGAAGGGCAATAATGAACCAAGTTGCTGTTTAACTTAGTATTCACCTTATTGTCCTAGCCTCTTCCATCAATCATTATCCGCCCTTTTTTTTTTTGGTGTTCGGGTGAATATTGTCAAGAGCTACAATTGTTGACACTTTATATAGGTACTTGAGTAGCTTGGTTAATTAGAAAATGTAGTCACAACTTTTAGGGTTTTTGTCAGAAAAGACAAGCACATGACAATATATTATTATTCAGGAGTATTGACCTTTGTTGCCCATGAAACCCTAACTGCAATGAAAATAACATTCATTCATCCAGCTGGTGAGTACT
>Ga0209208_10009904_pt1 | contig 12463 bp, 10 predicted proteins | sample S1TSphfallax_3_FD_187694 | JGI IMG/M metagenome (GOLD analysis project Ga0209208, IMG submission 187694) | Host-associated microbial communities from peat moss isolated from Minnesota, USA - S1T2_Fd - Sphagnum fallax MG (SPAdes) (version 2) | ecosystem: Host-associated > Plants > Peat moss >...
CAAAGTTAACTTTTACTTATAGTTAATTTTGAATTACAAAAAGTTGTCATGCACATTCGAAAGCATATTTGCTTGAATTTAGGATTGCTAAAACACTCACCAATAAAAAGCTCACTATATATTCTTATGCTTGTTATACATCACCATTTTTGCCTTTATTTAGTGTGCTTTCACCTTCTTTCATAAAATTATAAAAGTTATACCCATTGGTTATGACAACTCTATACATGCACCTCTCAACCTTTCAATTATGTTAAAAAAATTAGTCACTTTCTTACAAAATTATTCACAATTACAATTGGTATAGGTGATACCATGTCTATTGTCATTGATGAAAATCTGAACAAACTTCAATTGGATCAGGGATCAGGGTTTACCAACAAAAACTAATGAATTTGATGATCATGTTTTAAGTTGACTTGAAAAACTTGAGTTCAAAAATACCAACTTTCACATGTCAACATTCATTGCATTGCACACATGTATTTATATTTGTTTTTGTTTTGACTTTATTTTAATATGTGATAAATGTTTTGATGCATTTAGAAGTGACTAGAGATGCCCCTTGAAAGATATTCCCAATTTTCAAGGATTGGATCAATTTGCAAATAAGGTTTGCAAATGGGTTGGTCAAAGTGCAATACATTGAAAAATATTGAAAATTTTATTGAAGGAGTTGCCAGGGAGCCCATTGTGCTTTTGTAATTCCATGTTGTATGTTGACTCTCATGAAGTCAAGTCAAAGAACAAATTTCACATGTAATTTTGAAACATTGTGAAAAGCCTTCAAGGATGAAGAATCAATTTAGTATTAAAAATTGATGTCATTTCAATTTCAATTTCTTCTAGAGATGGTGAAACACTCTTTTTTGAATTCAAAATTATGCAAATAAAAATGTAGGGACTCATATATCGATTGTTGGGTAAAATTCAGTTGGTTTCATAATAGGATCACCCAAATTAAACATAATTCTTTCCTTAATTATCTGTAATTTGTTTTATTCATCATCAGCATGGAGTATGCCTTCACACAATAATCTAGTTATCTTTGCTTCATGTTTCTTTTTATGTTATGGATAAAATATTGTTTGAGTTTTTTTTCATAAACATTTCATACCAATTTTATTTTTAACATAAAACCCCTTTACTTTCACACACATTTTGTATGTGTCAATGTTTTACAAACAACTACCCATCAATGTCTTATTTCCATTTTTTTTCATATTGAAAATTTGGGGAAATAATTAGTTGAATTTACATTAGGAAGAAACAAAAAATTCCAAAAAAATTCTCAATTTCTTTGTTGAAGAGTAGCAATTTTTTGCCAATAACATAAAACATTGGTAGCTATATAGGTATTTCAATACATTACACTTTTAATTTGTTATCATTTTTCATAGCCTTATGTAATTCTCATTTTGTTGCATTGTTGTTAAGAGAGTTTTACTTGTAGTAAACCACAAATGTGACCTAAGTAAGGTATAATAAAAAGCCCAACAATAATAATAATTTTTTTAGTTACCAACATATGCTAAGGCTAAACTTCAAATATTTACCAAACAACTATAGGAAATAACATGTGTTAAGTCTCAAAAAATTGTGATTAGGTAGGGAAATTACTCACATATTGAAAAAAAATTAGTAATTTGGATATTTTATATGTTTACACATGCATTGGTCAATTACTAAAAAAGCTTTTAAAATTAAACATTAAAAATACTTGTAGTTTACTTTTAAATTCATTCAAGTGATCAATTATCAAAAAATGTGCCTACATATGAAAATTACAGTATTATGGTGTAATATAATATAATATGATATAATATACCTATTGATTAGGTAGGGAAAATAATCACATATTGAAAAAGAATTCAGTAATTTGGATATTTTATACGTTTATACATGCACTGGTCAATTAATGATTTAAAAAAATAAACATTAAAAATACATGTAGTTTACTTTAGACTTAATTCAAATAAACAAAAAATGTGAATGCATATGGAAAATACAGTAGCATAGTATAGTATAGTATAGTACAGTATGGAATATTGTATACGTATATTTACGTATATACACTCCAGATAATAGGTGAACATGAGTATATCTGATGGATCCGAAAACAAATGGAAATGCACCACGTGTGATGAAATGATAGGAGGAGATTCCGCCGGGGTTGTCGGCCATAAGACGGGCGTAATTCTATCCACAAATTCCCACCGCGAAATTCACCTTGAACCGTCAGATGGTAAACATCGACGGACGTAAATCACAAAGAGCTTCTCCTCTTCTTCTTCTTCTTCTTCTTCGTCTTCTGTTTTTCCCGGCAGTCGTTGTGTGTGTTTTTTGCGTCTCGCAATTTATTTCCCGTTGTCGTTGTTGTCGTCGTTGTTGTAGGGAACGGGGACGGCAGGGAAGCTCTATTTTAGCTTGCGGCAGCTACGGAGCTGCCGCTATTTTTTATTTTATTTTTTGGGTCCTTTTTTTTTTGGTGGGGGAGGTTTTGAAGGTTTTGATTCTTTTCTTTGAAGCGGAATGGCGGTGGTTGTGGAGGCCGGAGTGGCAGGGCCAATGTTGACGGGAGGTTTGTTGAGACAGCAGGAGCATAAGCAAACAATAGTATCTGCGCAGTCGGCATCGGTGACGGGTATGGCGGCGCCTGGAAGAGGACAATGCTGTACTAGACGAGCTTCGGCTTTGCCGGCTTGTACGGGGCTTGCGATGACAAGGAGGAGGTCCCGAGCCACCTCTATTGCCGTCGCCTCTGCTACGACTCGGTCTTTCAGCTCGTCACACATCGTGTGTGAAGCTCAAGAAACCTTGACAGAAACAGGAGGTATTTATTCCTTCTTCCCAATCTTGAAGTAGGGAGTAGTCCCAGTACTTTTTCCTGTCCTCAGAGCTTGTGCAGAGTCCGGAATTCTTTGGTCTTGAATCGGAATGCTCAATTCTCTGTTTTTATTTCTTCTTTTGGTTGTTGCAGTAGCTGGCGTTGTTACTGAAGCAACATGGAAGTCTCTTGTGTTGGAGAGCGAGATTCCAGTTCTGGTTGATTTTTGGGCACCCTGGTGTGGACCATGTCGCATGATTGCCCCGATAATTGACCAACTTGCAAAGGAATATGGAGGTAAGCTCAGATGCTTGAAGATCAACACAGATGAGTGGCCAGCAATTGCGACTGAGTACGGCATCCGAAGTATTCCGACCGTTATGATTTTCAAGGGAGGAGAGAAGAGAGACACTGTGATAGGAGCTGTGCCTAAGTCAACCTTGTCAATCACACTTGACAAGTACATTGATTAGTAAGCCTTTTGGTGGAGAGGGTTTAGGGTTTGCAATTCTTGTCTTGCCAAGCAGCAATCGCTTGAAGTTGGAGTGGCCAGTTAGAATCATTTTTCCGTTGCTGTGTCTTACTATTAACCCTTTTGTGAAGGGATTGGAATGGGCATTATCAAGCAAACCATTGTTACAATGCTAGCAGAGTGGAGCTTCACCAAGGGGTTCAGATTCTCCTGATTGAGACAAAGGATTCATCCTTGCCTCCAAAGCCAAGAGGCTCATAGGTTAGTCATATGCTTCAAATATCACTAGCATGGACCTTTCTCTATATTTCTATGTTCTACTTTGGCAAAGTTGGATTCTTCAGCCAGCATGTGCTGTTTGGTTATCCTAGGTATTGTCAATTTGTACAGAGGTTGAAGTGCTCAGAGTCAGTAGTCAATTTCCATGAAGAAGGCATGTCATGTCAGCCTTTGCCTATCTTGCACTTCTCCTATTTGGAAGGAGGAGCTTTGCGGAGGTACTGAAGTAACATGAATGTATTATGGAGCATGCCTGGTACAGTCCATTGTTCCCAGTGAGGTGCCTGTGAGAAATTTGGGTGAGTATGAATTTCTACACAGGCAGCAAAATGGGCAAAGTAGCCTGTACCCAACACATTCCATTATGTAAATGCTCATATGGATTTTGCAGAATGGTCTTGTAGATGATAGGTCTTGACACCTGCTCAAGTTAGGTCTGGTAGACCCCAAAAGGACCCCTTTACTGTGCCTTGTAAGGGGTCAAAACATAGACAGAAAAAGGCTACATGAAAACAATTATGATTCTGTCTCTGTTAGACCTGGCAACAAAACCCTCTATAGTTATTGAAAATCCTTGTGGAGCCTTTCTCCCTAACTTATGTAACTTTTGTAAAGAGGAAATTGTTATGGAGTTAGTACAAAGACAGGAGGATATGGTATACCTTGATTGACTACTGAGGATAAGAACTGCCATAATGTACAACTAGCAGGTTTGAATAAGTGTTGTCTGGTTTTATCTTTTGAAGAGAACCTCTGGTCCTGGTTTCAGCCTTTTTTTTAGTTTGATCAAACCTCCTGTTTTCCAGTCCTAGTTAATTTTATGAACCACTGTTGTACCTTTTGCCTGTGATGCACCTGGAATTATATATTTGATTGGGCTTTGCATATAATAATGGAATACGTGATACATAGGCTACCATGGTTGGCATTTTCATTTTATGTATCTTGTGGGTAAAGACTAAAGACAGTGGGGTTCAGGGTTTTGGCAAGGCATACATCTTTGAGGTGAGTTATATCTTGGTGATGATTTTTTGTAGTTTTCATGTTTATGAAATTGAAGTATATCTTCTAACCCATTGAATGAATTACAGCAAATTAAGAACAACAATTTGGTAGTCAGTTCCGTAATTTGGTAGCCAGGCTTCATGACAGACCCAGCAGTTTTTTAGGCAGTAAAACTGTGATTATAGATAATAATAGGATGTTTCATACTTTTTGATAACTGTGGTTATCAACTTCGATGCCCTGCATGATACCCAGGTGGGGTTTGGTGCAATTTTCAATACCCAGTCCCCTCTGGATTATTCCTAATCATTGGAAATTGACTGTAGAACAAGGAGAGAACAAATATGAAAAACACACAGATTTACAATGAGCTCATAGGATTGCGCAAGTAGTTGCAAACTTAAGGATCCAACCCTTAGTTGTAGCCTACTAATTTTAATAGGAGGTGAAAAACCATATGCAAATGTTATTCCCCAATATTTGATACACACAAGAATGTACAAAGGTCATCATCCATGAAAATTTCACCTCCACCATAACTAGGGTGAACATCGCATGCAATGAGATAATTAATGTTAACTCAAGTGCTTTATAGTTCCAAAAAGGTTTAAGTTCATGCAGCAAAGATACTGAAATTAAAAAATAATTTTATAGGATGTTGACATCCAACAAAAATGACCTAATTGTAATTGGACAGAACACATAATTTACATGAGATCAATTGGTATTCACTGATGTTTTAGTGCCATATCATTGATCTTTGATTACCTCAAACAACTTATATATGGAAGAAACAAAGGTGTAGAATGCATGAGAGCCATGCCATTATGTTTACATTATTTTTTATTTATTTCTCAGTTTTAATTTTACACTAGACTACATTATTTGTAATATATGCCATAATTTACATTACTCCCAAAAAAATTACACAAGAAGGAAATAAATTGAAATACTTGACACAAGTTTAAAAACGATTACAACTTGCTTTCGACTAATGTTCTAGTTGGTGGAGGTTCATTCTCTCATGCTTAAAGATGGAGGATTGTATTGGTTTGAAATATTCCATGAGAATGGTGAGTAGTTATGATTAATTTGTGTGCTCTCCTTTCATGTCATGAGACTTTCATGATTAGTTGTGTTTCTTTTGTAATTGTTTTTGTTCAAATTCAATATGAATTTTGTTTCTTGTTCATTTTTTGTTCCTAGATCATCTATACTTCATTTCTTTTCTAACGATCTTTGAAATTTCATCTTTTTCCTCACATTTTGATTAACACATGCAAATCATTTAACATGCATAATACCACTAGAATGTTACACTGCATGCAAATATAATGCATGTTGTTGACAACTCATTGTATCATTGTTCTATTTTTCATAACATTGGTGATTGCTCTCAGCCCTTTATGTTTTACTTCACAGAAACCCATTTCAGTAGCAATTTGAAGTTGAAATTGTACATTCCATTATTGGGAATAAGTTCATCAATGCAGGGACCAACAGGTATGAGGCAGATACATGGAAGAAGGATAATGTTTTGGCAGAGGATGGTAATGACAATTTTGACCTTGATGATGATTTTGCAAAGAAATTGGGTGAGTTCTTTTCTTGACTCTGGTAAGTTGTTTTGTAGGTGTATGATAACAGAAGAGGAAAGCAGCTAAGTAGGTCAATGTTGGTAAAAGAGTTTTGCTTCGACCTCTAATTGTTTCTGGACATATGATGAATATGCTCTAAAATAACATGTGTGTGCTTACTTCTTCTCACTGTGCTCAATTTTGAGAAAGTCTGTGGAACTGTATATAGAGAACTGTCATTTGCTGAGATTCCATCACTGGCTGCATTCTGAACTTAATCGCTCCTTGCCATGAGCATCGACTACTCACTGCCAGAAACTAATTCCCAATTTGGTCTCTTACAAGTGACTACAGTTTGAACCATTTTATACTGTTCTTCGGATGCTTTGTCTCTTCTTGAAAGGGATATCAGATATTTATATTGGAGACTTTGGGACTTGACTAGTGGACTATTCACCAAGTTGGATTTCTTGTTGAGGTTGGAGCTTAAGAGAGATTTTGTTCTCATTGCCATTTTGCAGTTTCACTGTGACATACAGGAAGGGCTGTTGCAACAAATTGCAAGCAAGCATGTAAGGCTGTGGGCTGAATGAGTGGTGCCTACTATATACTTTCACATACTGGGCAAAGTTTTTCAAACATTCTGGGGTTTTAAGATCTTGAATTATGAATTTGTACCTATGAGATCAGTGGGTAAACTTGCTTCAGTTGTGGATGGCAGCTTGATTTGGCTTTGCCTTTGGTAGAGGCGTGAGTACAGTGACTCCTTGCAATTGCACACAAAGGCTTCTTCCCTTTCTTTGTTCCATAATTATGGGTTGGCAACAGGCTTGATTACTGCACACAGATCATGAAAGAACTGTACCAGGCTTAACTAGCCAACTAGGGAAGGAGACAATGGCATTGCTCCTGTCCAGGTTTTCCTGTCTTGATGTTTGTAATCTCAAGACTGCTTCAGACCATCTGCATTCTCTTTAGAAAAGACAAAAGAGTCCCTCTGCCCATCAATCTTGTGTGCAAGGGGGTATTGAAAACTGCAGTTTCTAACTGAGGAGGCATTTTGCCTTCTTCCTCTTGCCATCTGTGCTGCTTAATCCAATCAACCCATATGGTATGTAAAAGATTGTTTTGTGTATCATTTGATACACAAAACAAGTAAATCAATACCTAATAAGAAGAATAAACTATGGGAAAATTGAAGCAAGTAATCAAAAGTTGTACATATCATTTTGGCTTCAATAACCACCCTTTGATAGGAACAAGGTTTTAAACAGAATACAATTATTTGAAATACAAAACACAAGTTAAATCAATACATAACAAGAATATAACTATGGGAAAATTGAAGCAAGTAATCAAAAGTTGTACATTTCAAGTGCAAAACCTTATGTGCAAGGGAAGGTATATGGTATCAATTGTTCCACAAATTTCATTTTAACAAAACAGTGTCAATTACAAAGGCTGTTAATCAGAGAACAAACAACACAGATGCTCACCAACCAACAATAATGTATCTCAACTTAATAAAACAGTGTGAATTCACAAAGGCTACCTCTGTCAATTCATGAACAAACAGATGGTGACCAGCCAACCTATCCTGGTATTTTTCATTACTTTAGGAGGATAGAGAGAAACATAAACAAGGACAAAGCTTTGACATGTAAAAAGAAAGCGAAGAAACATAATGCATTTCAGCATGCCTTTCAAGTTCCATTTCCCAGGTCTAGTTCTTCATTTTCATGTCTTTTCCCAAAAAATTGGATTTGAATGTTCTACTCTGATATTGACACATCCCACACACAATGTTTACTTCTTTTCTTATCTTGCTGCAGGAACTGAAGTTGAAAGTCCAGAGATTGAAGGTTAATACCTGTTGTGATGTCACTGTAAGAGTACCATCCAAAATTCTCGGAGAATGGCTTGTGTACAAATAGCAGCAATGGGTCCTTTACCACATTGGCTTTCAAGAAAATTAGAGTAAGATCATTTATCCTCTACCTTCAAGACAAAGCACTCAACACAGGGCCATAACTTCCATTTTCCTCACCCTGTATGCATAACATCCAGTCAGTCTGGAATAATGGAAGACATCTCTTACCCACAAAAAGAAGGCTAAAACTATTGAATGGATTATGAGAACTCAATCTTTGACAACAGCACCTTTCTTCCTGTTCTTAACTTTCTTCTTCACAGCAGCAAGCAAGTTGAGTGGAGTATCAACTGGAACTGCTTCAGTAACTTGTGATGGATCAGTAGCAGCACCTGATAGAGTTTCTGCTGTTACAGATATTAGATTTCCTAAATCACCCCTCAATCCTTCTTCCTCCATAGCTTCAACGTCTGAACTCCTAGGAAAAATAGGCCCAAGTGGTCGGCTCGCTTTATCTTGATGCTGAGAAGAAAGTTTTGCATATACTGTGGCAGCAGCTATTTGGCTGCCTTGAATTTGATGCTGCAAAGGTGTGGCCACCACATCTCTAGGCTTCTCTTGCAATGAGATCCTCTCCTTCAACATTCCTTTGGCAACCTTGTCAAACTCAACCAGTGCCTCCAAGTCTGCCATAAAATTTATAACCTTGTCACAGCTAGGATTTGTCACATTTACAACTCCCACCTATGTATTTCTCTACTCCGATTCCCTTAAAATCACATGCACTTCACCTCAACATTACTTAGGAATACATTGAAGTGGGATACTTATGAATATAACATGAACTTTTACTCTGATTAGAGCCCAGACTGAAGAAATACGCACCGAGAGGATGGGCAGAGTCCTTTCCCACTGCTTTCAGTGATGTTGACTTTGTGTCTACCCTGCAGCATAGACATTAAAACTTTCTGAGTGGAGGCCACAAACACCTGAAGCAACTCCAGTCAGCTCCACTGCTCAACAGAACTCTGATCTGTCCTCCATATGAATGCATCCCTCCACTGATCATAATAAAAAATAACTATCGTTACTAACATCCAAGTCCACATGCTTTCACATGGGCCATCCATATGACACCAAAAACTACCAGACAGAAGCTTTTGTTGAGGGTCACTATTAGCAGCTGTCACAAATCTGGAGCACTAGGATGTTAAAGAGACCAGGAAGAGACAAAGATGAAGTATCCATACCAGCCAGACGTGCCTCCCTCAAACATAATTTCACTCTGTTCGGTCAAAAGAGCAACTATTGGCTTCTCTTCCTTGTGCACTTCAACCCTTTCCTGCTCATCATCCTCAGCATTCTGCTTAAAGTTGGAGGCCCCATCCTCATGCCTGATCTCACCTTCTTCGAAGACTTTGACTGTACCTAACATTACTGTATCCTCGCTCTCAGTAACTGTGGTGTTCTCAATTGCATCATCCATCTCCACTTCTCTTTCTGTGACTCCAGTATCAACAATGGCACCAGCATGAGGCAAGACTGTGAAGTTATGATGTCTTCGTATCTTCCTTTGTGCCCTTTCTGTTTCATGAACTTCCACCTGATACACAATCCCATGGTATTGGTCTCACTTAGTGTTTATATTCAAGGACACTTCAGGAAAAAATCCATTATGTTCACCTTTCATCAGCATCCATCTACTTCAGCAAAACAATCTCAACAGTGGAAAATGCTTATTGCAGACAGAGTTGGAAAGACCGGGATGGCAGAAAGATACCACTTTCTTAAGAGTTTCAGTTAAAACAGCAGCCTTTGTTGATGCAAGCCTAAGGCAGCGCATAAGCTCACTGGCAGACACCCCCACACCACCCCCTTTCTGCACTCCACAAACTTCACCATGTTTGTTTATTGTAATTGTCAACCGGCCCCCCATCACCAATTCTTCTTTCAAGCTTGGATCCAGTACCTGTACAAATGCTTGTCCTGTGAGCAACATGCAGAAATTAACAAAGTTTCTTAATCTTTCACTCCAAGCAGCAATTGGAACAATGCCAAAAGACTCACCAGGAGATCTCCATCACCCAGAAAAGCGAATGTGACTGCAATTGGCAGATGATGAATACTCAATGCCAATGGCTCACGTACCTGCAAAAACACTAGTCAATTGTTTAAACTTAACACAGAATAGATGTTAATCATATCTGCCCACTGGAATAAATGTTGAGATACAACTTTAAGTTTGCAGATTTTATGAGCAATTACCAGTGAAACACAGACTGTCATGACAAGGTCATATCCGTCACTGGCCCACCTAAATAGATTAAAGTTACAGAAGAATACATGGATGACAAGTCAGTAAGACATTGGAGCCAAACCTCAGGAGGGTGCACAATGATGTCTTGGCCATCTGGCCCCCCTAACGTGCACTCTGGCCTTCGGAAAGAAAGCAGAGCTGCAAGTGCCGCCAGATTTGCTGCATCAATTAGATTCCTGACCTCCCAATCCTCAGCTCAAATTAGAAAAAAGTTGCAAAACCAACCTTGCAATCCGGTTTGCTCCTTTGTCAAAACATCTCCATGTCTGGAAACCTTAAAAAACCCATGATATCTGATCCAAAGATTTTGAACTTAATGTTCTCCGAAGGAACATTATGGCTTCTTCCTTAAACCATTGCAGTAAACAGAGTGCATTATGGGTTCTAGATTCGGGAGTAGAGATGATCATATACCCGCCATTATCAAGGATATGGATGTCTAGCCGAATTGCCCAGACAGACCTGCCTGCCAGCACACACAGTGACTCTGTATCCACTGCTTTGCTCTCCCTGCACTCACGTGTCAAATAAGATGAAGCTTCAATGAACAGACAAGTTCTCAGACCATAATCTCCTTGCCATAGTGAGAGATGGAAGAATGAGCAGTCAGTAATTTCCACTGCCCAGTTGCAACCTAGACAACACTACCTTGCCATAGTCAAAGATGGAAGAATGAGCAGTTGGCAATTTCCACTGCCAAGTTATAACCTAGACAACAATACCTTGAAAACCCATTCTGGAGGAGGCTGTGAAATTTTGAAAGCATTTTAGCTGACTGATAGGTACGTACCTCAAGCCACGGTCAATAATGCGGCCAAGCTCCACAGCCATCTCTCCAGGCCGACCGGGCTCAAACCCTGGGTCAGCCATGGGCGAAAACTCCGTGAAAATGGCAAGGGTTCCTTCATTGGGGCGGTCTGGATAGGGTTGCACCAGCTGGGCACTCACCACCGCAAGCACCCTTGTCTGACCTAACTGCACCTCGGCTGAATCATCTCTGCAAATAATAATAAATTTTTCTGGCTTTCTTTTAGAGCAGAAACAAGAAGGAAAGTTTGGAAACTAAAAAACCAAAGTAATAATTCTTCTACTGTTGTTGTCGTTGATGATGATACAGAAAAAAGTGCGTGGAAGCAACGGATTCTTTCCATTCTTTCTTCGTTGCTTGAATAGAATTTTTTAAACAAGGGTTCAGACAGCTGCTCCTGGAAACTACAACAACGGAAACAAACACACATACATACATACTTGGAGAAATTGATGACAAGGCGACGGAAATCGAAAGGCGTTCGACCATCGATGCGTTGATTTTCCCGCAGCGCTGCTTCGATGAACTGCTTCTCGTTGATACTCATACGCATTGCACCCATTGCCATGTTTTCTTTCTTCTTCTTCCTTTACTCTCCCCTCACTGTTTCACTCTCCTCCTCGTTCCCTCATAACGGGAACAACACCATCACAAGCTTCAGAAAGCAAAAAAAAAACACACACACACACACACACACACAAACGCATACAAACTCAAAATTTCTTTTTGAATCCTTCCTTCGCGCTCGATCGATTCCTCAAGAGTCGCGTGATTCTCTCTGTTCCTCCCATGGGCGCCATCTCTCGTACGTGAGCTCAAAGCTCGTTCGTTCTGCATGCCACGCACCAACTCAAATATTAGGGTTAGGGTTAGGGTTTAGATTCAGAGATTTTACATCCTGAAATCACTCGAATTTATGTTATTTTGACTTCTAAGAAATTTTAATTCAAAAATTTACTGAAATCACTCGAATTTATCTTATTTTGATTTCTAAGAAATTTTTATTCAATAATTTCCTGAAATCACTCGAATTTATCTTATTTTGATTTCTATGAAAGTTTAATCTAAAAATTGCTGAAATCATTTTCAACTTGGGTTTGGTGCTGCTTTGCACTACCAAGTGACGACGATTAAATGATTTTGTGGACATAATAATTTTATTGTAATTAAATTTGTCTTTATGAATAATATGTTAAGGCTAATTTTGAGTGTTCATCAGATTTATTATTTGAAATATTTTTTCAAAAGATAAAATTGTGTAGATTTTATTATATGTCATTTTGTTTCATTCATATTTTTGATATTTAA
>Ga0209208_10009905_pt1 | contig 12463 bp, 18 predicted proteins | sample S1TSphfallax_3_FD_187694 | JGI IMG/M metagenome (GOLD analysis project Ga0209208, IMG submission 187694) | Host-associated microbial communities from peat moss isolated from Minnesota, USA - S1T2_Fd - Sphagnum fallax MG (SPAdes) (version 2) | ecosystem: Host-associated > Plants > Peat moss >...
ATTTATCAAATGGTCACTTATAAATTCATATATAGGGTACTAAGGCACATTTATTGTAGATTTATTAACCTAAGCTTGATATGTGCAACAAAATTCCTGCATGCCTTTAGCAAATCCTTATGGAAAATCTCTCAAATTTCAATAATAGTTAGTCACTAATGATGGTGCACCTTTGATTTTCATGCATTGTATTTATCCTTAATGTTTTGCTCCCGTTTCAAACACTTCATGTCTTCTAAAATCTCTTTTAAAGAAAACCTTAAAGTCCATTATACATCAACATTCATCAAGTTTGCATCAAAAAATCTATCATCTTCAAAAAAATGACCAAGGACTTAAGAATCCTAAGAGAAACCATCAACATTATATTTGGTTTTCCTACTGCTGATGAACAAACTTTAGATCAACCTCAAAACTCTCAATTTGATTTGGAAGTGGAAGTGGTGTCCATCTTCAATTCTAAGTCAGTTCCACAAAATTTCAAAGAGGTGAGAATGGAATCTTCTATTGATTAGGAGGATCACCTTTTGTCATCTAAATATTTCCTCGATAATGAAACATGCTTAAATTACTAATTGTTGTTATTGAACTGGATCCCAAGGAACATGCAACTATGTACAAAGGTTCTCAACCAGGGGTTTTTTTTCAATTTTGTGGAGGGCATGTTCATTATCAACAAGAGGACTTAACCAAATTTGTCTACAGGGCAGAGAGGAAAGTACAAATTTTCTGGCACCCCACTATATTTTGGCGACATGCTAGAATCTTTAGTCTATATCTGGTGATTTCAGAAAAAAGGCTCCAAATACTTTTGAGCCTTGCTTTCCAAAAAAAATCCATTGTATGACTTGCAGCCCCTTTTTTCCCGTCACCAAATGGCAAAAATTGCCACAAAAAAAAAACACTTTTCTCAACAAGAGCCAAGGGGACATTCATTGGCTGACAAACAAAAAATGTAAATGAAATCATAGGTTCAAGATCCTTGGAAATTAGTGTTAAGAAGTTCTGACCTGTCTAAAAAGCAAACTCCATGTTCTTAGGATGTCCACTCCAATGAACTGCACAAACTTTTCAGTGTAAATCTGTTTCAAGAATACGCAATGAAATCCATAAACCCAATGAGGTATCCATGCTGAGCCATGCGCACAGAAACCATTACTGACCACAACAACATAGCAAGCAGAGAGCCAAGATATGATACAAACTTTCACACCAGTTCCACAACGCTCCACTGTGCCTGCACCAAGTTCCATAACAAAGTTCTGAATCCAAACAGCCACCACAATAGTTAACAGTCAAAAGCAAGATTGCTGAAGATTAGACAAATTTGCAGCAGTACTAAAACACCACCTGATGACAAGCTTGCATTCAGACTGAATTCTAGATCCACAATTACAACATTCATGTCACTACTTTTCTAGCAGCTAGTTTGATCAGTGCATTGCCATATGGAACAAAAAGCTATAAAGTCTGTGGTGTAAATAACTTCTTGCAAAATACATGTCACTTCCCTAAACAGACAGCAACATCGAACACTGCAGCATAGAGAGGCCTACATCAAGGGTAGCATGTGGGGCCTCCTGCTCTACAGAAGTGACTGGTGACTCCTTGGATGCAAAACCCAGAAATTCCCAAACTAGTTCCCATAGTCAAAGTCTATGCACACCACTGGTGACTACTTTAGTGCAAACTGGAGAATCCCAAACTAGTTCTCACAATCAAATCTATGTATTGTAACTGGCAAGAAAGAGAATTGCAACAAAGCAACTCAAAGAAAAATAGTTCAGGTTTCCAGGGATTCTTGCACATGGATTTATTGTAGACAGAGAAAAGAGACAGAAACAAAGGAAAAAAAGAAAAGAAGAGATTTTCATCACTGATGACATTTTTACCTGACAGGGAAGGGACATCTCTGGCAGAAAAAACTCCACTCAAGTCCAAGGGAAAAGACACCATAACAAACCAAATGTTTTTCAAAGATTCTGTGGTGCACAGACTGCATAGCATAATATTCTACCAATGCACAGATCCAAAAGCTCCCTTTCAAACTTGATGCCTATCAATAATTTGTTGGAAAAGTGGAATTTCTAGTACAGGAGTGAACAAAAGTGCTCCCAACCTCAGGTGGAAGTACCTCTCACGTACAGCTTGCCATCAAATTCAACATCTCTGCAAATTGAAAGAGATGTTGAACTCTCTTTCACAAAGAATACTGCATCATACATATAGTTCCTCTCTTGAACTTCACAATATTCTCCAAACCAAACCCCTTCTACTCTACCCTACCTTGCTATACTCATAAGGAGAGGCACACCAATTAGTTGCCATAATGGACCTCTCATTCTTCAATTTCTCCAAGGGCCCTAACAATTTCAACCTGTCAAGGATATCAGGCTTTCAACCCAGAACCCAAAACAATTTCACACAGCAGCAGAATGTGTTGATGCAGCAACATCAATGGATCTGAGAAAAATTTGCACAGCAAATGTCCTCATGCTTTTCTGTCCACACCACAAAAACAGTTCAATGCTGAAGAGCACAATTCTGAAGTGCCAATGTCATGAATTTACAGTTTCCAGAGACTAAACATATCCCAAAAGCACATTGCATTCTCTTGTGAACAGTAAATACTTGCCATTCAGCCATTGCAATTTTTTTCAACACACACACACACACACACACTCAGAGTTAGATTCCTGAAATGGCCTCAGGTGATACCAGCCTACTATTTCTGCATCCATGCACAGTCAGAACTACTGAAGGCACATAGCTTGCCACAGCATTGTTCCCACATCCTGCAGTCAACAAGTATCCATTTCTGAACACAAACCTAATCCAGGAAATCTCTCAACATCCCGTCATATTCAGTGACTTGTCACTGACTTGTCCAAGAAGTTCTGATCCTAAAACAGAAGTAAATAATAAATAGACCAGCCATACAATGTTGCAAGATACACCAGGGATGAGAAGCACTACAATGTAGAATTCTCAACTACACACACAAAACAATTGCTGGGCAGTGAAAAGAAGGACAACACAGCCCACATCATCCCTCAATGAGAAGATTGCACAGCAACTGCAGTTTTGTGAAGTGTCTGATTATGTTGAAAGCGGCCCACAGCTGTCCTCTTGCACATTCTTTGGCAAGCATCTGTCTCCCCAGGCCATGTTCACAACTACAACTTCAAATCTTGACACAACCCGAGATGCAAGATGAAGAGATCCGCTGCCTGCAGGGTCCTAGACCAAATCTTTTATAGCTAGGAATATGCTTCTGCAGATCTGATCCAAACTTGATTTCCAAACCTTGAGTCCGTACACATAATATCTGAAGCAACAGCCGACATTTGCTGCTGCATCTTGCTGCAATCTGTGTCCCACTTTCCTCTGTACATAAGTGTATAGCTTTGCCCTTGAGCAAGCCTCCATAACAGATGCAGCATACCAGACCTAATACATAAATAACCTACACGGAAACTGCAAAGATCATTTGTTGCATGCCGAGTTGCAGTCTCCGTGTAGGGTTGTTTATGCAAGGCGTCAGCATGCAATCCCACATCCATCATTCCACCTTCACGTGAGCGTGGAGTACACAAAGTAGTATGTGATGTATTGAGTTCTTTGGCTAGATACTGCTGCTGAAAGGACTAAAAGAGGAGGAGACAGACGAGAACAAAGCAGCCCAGGAGGAGGAGAAGCCGTGACAGGAGGGCCTCTTGCTGCTGGTTTGGCATCATCGCTTGTGCTGTATGGCTGTGGCTACCAGCCATACCGCCTGCAGCACCGGCATGATGAGCTCCGCCCATGGAACCCGTGTCTGGAAACCCTTGATACTGGAAACCGAAGAGTGAAGGAAACAGGCCAAAGCCAGCTGAAAGGGTGATGTTGCCAAAGCGTGCAGAAGCTGCAGGACCTGCGGCTCCGGCCATGAAGTTCAAGCCATGGTGCTGATGGTACTGATATTCATGAGAGTGCCTCGCAGTGTCAGGCCGTTGTCCCGCAGGTCTGTGCGGAATGTTCACCCCTGGCACAGGCTTCGTACGAGGGTCCACGCTCCCAATTTTGCCCCTGCCATACAGCGGGATCACCTTCTCCTCCTCCACGCTCGCTTTGCACACGGGACATTCTTGACAGACGCTATGCATCTGCAGCCATCGGTAAAGACACGGCCAGCAGAACAAATGCCCACAAAGCGTCACAACGGGATCCTGGGCAAGCTCCAAACAGATATTACAATCAAAGCTTCCCCCTTGCTCACTACCACTGCCTCCAGCCACTGCCGGCGATTCACGCGCAGAAGCTTCATGAAACTCAGAGCTTGTCGCCCCTTCTTCTTCTTCCTGCTTATGCTTCATCATTCTTCACTTTCTCCGCTAAAACCAGAACCTAAAAAACTACCTTTCTTAACAGACCAGACTCCGATCATCACGATTTCCAAGACTCCCCGCGATGTCCTCCGACCAAACCCACTACCGCAAATGGGTCAATCTTCAAAAACAAAAACAGATACAAATATAAACGACCGCAACCTACTCACTCTCTCTCTTTCCGTCTCTCTCTGTCTGTGCAACACGTTGCACTTGCGCAATCTTTGCTGTCAGAAAACACAGTAAATAAGACTTTTTGTATTCGTCATTTGCCCCAAGGACTTTTCGGGATACCCGTGCCACTGGCGAGGACTAAAGATCGACACTTTATTCTGGGTGTCGGAGTTTTGTTTAGGGTTTGAAGCTTTCGGATGAGCGCGTGTGTCCGTGCGTGCGGAAGGGATTAAAGGGAAATCTTCGTCTCGGATGTAAGAGGACAAGATGCTCGACGGTGCACGAGGTTTAGTACCTTGAGCGAGAGCTCGTTCTTTTTCTTTTTACTTGCAGAGGTTGTGGTGTGCTTTATGCTCTTAGTTAGGAGAAGCATATGACGACGGCGAGAGATATGCAGCCATGGCGGCCTGTAATGGAGGTCACCAAGCTTGCGTTGATGCAGAACGATGGCGCCCTGGTGTGGGGAGTGGATGTGGCTACCTGCTTGCACGAGGCGGGGGTCGGATTGCCCAGCGTAGAGCTGGCGCAGGTGCTGTTGCAGCACTTACGCGTCTCCGCCGGCAACGCTGCTATGTGGAACTATATCCACCACGCTATGTCTTCGCAAATGGTGTCTTGTCTCCACATGCTTGCGCTTCTGACCCAGAGGTAGACCTCTCTTCTGACATTCTCAATTGTTGGCTATGTTGTCCACTGATTAAGGATTTTTTTTCTTTCCTGTTTGCTTACCTGATCTCTGAATTTGGTGAGCTTGGGACGAGATGGAAGAGGGAAAGAAAATACCATTAGATTTGAACACCCATTGAAGCAGCACAGCAGGTCATTAGCTGGTTGTAGGCCTGTGAACTCCATGTTAGGTCAGGCAAGAGACAGAATATTCACACAAAAGCACAAAGGTTTTGAAGAAAAGGAGCTGAGGTGCAAAACCTGGGGGGTTTTTCTTTGTAAATTTTGTTTGTGAGGTTCATGAGATGTGTGTTGCAATCCCCACAGAATCATACCAGAGAGACATCAGCAGCCAGAAATGTACACCGTGTATTTGGAGCTTTCAAGCACTTTCATATTCTCTCTTGCGTCTACCAAGAGTATGCCTTGCCGAGACAGGTACATTCTTTGGTCATGTAAATGAAGGATTGACTATGGTGTGCAGCTCTTATGTGTAGATCATATCAATCTTGACCACTCAGGGAACACTTTGTTTACAGTCTATTTGATTGTTTTCATACTGGAAGGAAGTTGAGATGCTATAACATCCTTATATCAGGGTGGTACCTTATGGGGATTTATATGCATTCTGTTGTTATGCGGTCTGCAGGATTGTAAAAGCTGTTGATGAGGCTTTACAACTCTCGCAGTCAAGTGGAGCTTCCATCACAGAAGTAGGGACAGTCATTGTACATTTTCTGTTTGCCGTAGTGGCCAGACTGGCAGATGCAGTCTCGGAGGACTGGGGAATGCGGACTGATAAGCTTGGCAAAGTATCTATGCATGGTCAAGTGGTGAGCTTAGCAGATGGTCATGAAGACAGCAAAGAAAAGAAGCTGGAACAGCTCAAGAAGAACAATAGCTTAACAGCACTTCATCTTATGGCCAAAATTATGCAAAACAAACGTTCAGCTGGCATCCTTCGCCTTGCACGCTGGAACTTGTAAGCATCATGGTCTTGGGGCCACTTTTCATATGGTGGCCATTGCCCTAGGGTCTGATGATACTTTGGAGAATAGTTTCATTGCTACTTTTGGTCTCGAGCAAATGACTAAATCCTCTCTGAATACATGCCCTGGTGATCCAGGCCAGAGCAGTGGGGGAAGTTTGCACAAAAGCTACATCTTCTGGAAGCATTGACCCGAGATCCACTGTCAATGGCACCAAAGGAAGCTCCTGAAACATTGGGACACCTGGCTGCTGCAATTCAGCAGGGCCTGCGCCAAGAGTGGCGGCCAAATCAGTTGCCAGTGATTCAATCATTGTTGTCTACAAGCTCACGTACCTCGTCTTTTGGGAATGGTAGTGGCTTGGGGAGAAGTGCACCATGGCTCCCTTTTGACATCTACATGGAATCAGTCATGGAACGACGACGTCTCTCAGTAACCTCTAATGCAGACACTCTTGCTGGTTTGTGTACACCTTTCCAGGAAATTCTCATTTTATATTTGTCAGAATGGCTTTTGTCATCATATATTCCACATTATGGGAATGGCATAGCAAGCAGATTGATGGGTTGGGTGGCTGCATGCAGATGTGATGAAGGCTCTTCAGTCAGTCCATGCAGCAAACTGGGTTGATGTATTCCTAGGTCTCTGGACTGCAGCCTTGCGTTTAGTGTATCGGGTATGTATGTTTGAAGCACTTTGTGAGTGCAAGGTGGAGATTTGTAGTTCTTTCTGTGTTTTGTTTAAAATACATGAGGATTGGCTGCAAGCTCTACTTGCGTTATTCGCCTGCTGGGATTTACTTTGTGGGCAACACTACTCGCCCATTTGGTGGTCACAATGCTTTACTGCTGGGGCCTCATGTTCTGTGTCTTTAGACGACTGGTCAAAGAGCCTCCTATATCATTGTATCACATGGGCTCATCAGGCTTGTATCACGGTTAATTGAAGTTATAGTTTGTTGACTTGGATTATAGAAAGTATTTCTGGCTAATGTTTGGAGCACCTCATGATGCTGTGAATTTTAATTCATCATAGTGGCTTGCAGGACCGTGAGTCCACTGAAGGCCCAGTTCCACGTGTGGAATCGCGACTGTGCATGCTACTATCCATTGTGCCAATTGCTATTAGCATTGTCATTAATGAAGAAGAGAAGGGGCAGGCTCGTCCTGAGAGCACATCTGGAGATGAGAAGAAAGGGAGTAGACGTGCAGCACTGGAGTCCTGTCTGCAGGTTTTGGGCCAGTTTGAATCTTTGTTAGTTCCTCCTCCTGTTGCGGTTGTCACTATAAACCAGGTTGTGGTGAAAGCAGCAGCATATGTTAATTCTGGAGGTGGGAGTATGAGTGGTGATGGAGGAACTCCTGGAAGAGTTGCAGGTCTGTCATCTGTAGTCAGATGTTTTGTCGAATACTGTTGATTGGCCTCTCCTGGAACTTGTATGGAGGGTTGAGGACTTGAGTTTCTATCACCTACTCAACTAATAGATCAGTTTTCTACAGGAAAAGATGATTCTACAAGATAGATGTGTTCTTGGAGAATTCTGATGGTTATTGGGAACTATGCTAAAGTAGTGTGATACTTGTTTATTCTGAGAATGAACTTAGGGTACAGTTATGAATGGCTCAGGTTGCTGGCATTGAAGGGCAATAATGTTTAGAGTTGTGGTACTTCTATCTGTCAGTTTGTTGCTGACAGCTGTTTTAAGTTTTATGCAGCTGGAAATATGCGACACTTGATTGTAGAGGCATGCATTGCCCGTGGCGTGTTGGACAGATCAGCTTACTTCTGGCTTGTGGGCAGTGGGACAGTCGCCAATCTCCAAATCCCTTCATCTCCTTCCCAACCCTCTCCCTGGTCTGCATTTATGGAAGGGGCACCTCTGACAAGCTCTTTGCGCTCTGCTCTGATGTTGCAACCTGCTGGAAGGTATTGTCAACCTTTACATTTGAGACATCCATTCGTACACCAGTGTGCTCTTACTCTAGTGGCTGATATGTTGCTCAGTGCCAATATCCTAGTACAGAATGAGTAAATTCATGGGTTGAGGGTGGGTGTTGAAAAAGCTAACATCCTGGTTGTATTGCAATGAAAGCCAAGCAGAATTGGATAAGATATACACCACTGCTGTGTCTGGGCCTGAGGAGGAGAGAGCATCAGCAGCAACTGTGCTATGTGGTGCCTCTCTCACCCGTAGTTGGAATGTGCAGGTGTGCATGTCAGAAACCTTGTAGAGCTTAATTTGATAAATGCATCATACTGTGTTAAGTGCAAATCAAATGGCTTCCATTTGTTTTCATTTGATGTTTCCTGCTTTTCAGTAACCAAAACCTCAGTTGATTTTAATACCAGCACAGTTGACCTGGCGTGGAAATTTTATTTCAGATTTGCACTGTCAGAGGGGGGCTGACATGGTTCTTGGTGTGGGATTTGCAGGAACTGGCAGTGCAGTACGCAGTACGATTATTGTCCCCTCCAGGTGTGGCAGAACACCGTGGTGGAAATGCATCATTCCTTGCACATGGGCCCATGCTTCATGCCGCACTCACTGGCATGAGCACAGTTGATGCAATCAATGTGCTTTCACTTTTTGGCATGGTATGCTCTTCTCTTTTTTCAATTTTCAATTGGCAATTTTCTTAGAAAGATATTTTGCTGGTATCATTTTCCTATAATAGTTTACCCAGCTAATGCTTATTTGAGATGTTTGCAGTTTCCTGAGATGGCTGCATCACTGTTGCCCATATGTGAGTTTTTTGGATCACTCACCAATGCGAAGCCAATATCCCCACCAAATTCTGGGGAGGAGTTGTCAGCCCACATGCTGTTTTCAGTAGCCTTTCTTCAGCTTGTCAAGCTGTGGAAGTTTCATAGACCTCCTCTAGAACACTGTTTGCTGGGTAGTGGTGCTGGTCTTGGTGCCGATCTGAGTCTTGAATATCTCCTCCAGCTGCGCAACTTGCAACTGTCATCACAATCCGGTGAAAAGTCTGGGAAGGACGGTCTACCTGACCAGATGCAACAAAGCAAGCGCATGCAAGCTAATGGCACAGCTTACTCATCATCACCCACAAAGAATACCTTGGTAGTACTTGATTCTTTCCCTAAACTGAAGGCCTGGTACTTGCAGCACCAAGCATGCATTGCATCGACACTTTCAGGCCTGGTGCGGAACAATCCTGTTCATCAGATTGCAGATAGATTGCTCTCCATGATGTTCAAGAAACTTAATAAATCTGCCACAGCCCCGACCACAGGCAGTTCAGGAAATTCTGCTGGTCCACTTGATGATGTGTCAGGGAGGCCAATCTTGACTGCATGGGAAATCATTGCAGCTGTCCCATTTGTGATAGAAGCAGCTCTCACAGCATGTGCCCAAAACCGGCTCTCTCCTCGTGATATGACCACAGGTACTTGCTTTCCAAAATGAATCTATATTTAGGAGAATTGTTTATCTTTTCACAGATTCATTCATTCAGATGGCATTTCTCAACCTTGCACAGGCCTTCGAGATCTGGTGGATTACCTGCCAGGAACCATTGCACCTATTGTAAGCTATTGCTCAGCTGAGGTGAGTCGTGGCTTCTGGAAGTATGCATCAATGAATGGACAGGACTGGCCCAGCCCAGCAGCTAATCTTCTTACAATCCAAAGCGAGGTGAAAGATATTCTGGCAGCTACTGGTGTTCATGTTCCCAACCCAACAGGTAGCTTCTTCTCCATCCCCAATTCTTATTGGATTAAAGTTGTTTGTATTTGTTGTTCAATCCATCTATGGTTTTCTGTTGTAGGAGGTGCTAGTTGCAGATTGAGGGTTTCAGTACCTAACTAGAGGTAGCTTTGTTGGTCCTCATGTAACTTTGTTTGCAAAATGGACTTGAGTTACTCCCTAGATGCTGAATGAAAGAAAGCATTCTCTTGTATATTCAGTGTGCAAACTTGTGATAACAGGTGCAGAAGGTGGAAATGCACCTGTCTCTCTGCCACTACCAGTGGCAACACTAATAGGTCTGACCATCACCTTCAAGCTGGAAAAAGCGTCAGACCTTGTACTCAGTGTTGCAGGCCCTGGCTTGGAGAGTTGCTCAGGTGGAGGCCCCTTTAGTATGCAAGTTGTTGCTGCACTGTGGGCCCAGAAGGTACGGAGGTGGCATGATTATATTGTTCACATAGCAGCATATTCAGTTTTCAAGCGGAACAAGGAGGCAACCTTGCAGCTATTGCGCAGCTGCTTTGCTGTCACTCTTTCCACGCCTTCAGCACTCACTAATAAGTTGCAGCTGAATGGTGGTGTGGGAGCACTCCTGGGCCATGGGCCACACTTTGCCCATGGACCTGAAACCATTGCCCCAGGGATGATGTACCTCCGTTCCTTTCCTCTCCTGCATGACATCATGTTCTTGAGTGATGAGACACTCGTGCTGGTGGCAGATGCAGCAAAGGATCTAGGGGCACAAGGTGACCTGGATAGTGATTCATCTGGACCACTACCTGGAAATGGAGGAAGACTGCGCTGTGTACAGCCATCTTTGGCCACTTGCATGTCACGAGCAGTGCAAGCAACCTCATTAGGAGCCTCGCTGTTGTATGTCTCTGGTGGGACAACATTAGTGGCAAAATTGTTCACCCAAAGTTTACCAACCTGGTTTCTGTCTGGTAGTGGATCAAAGAGTCCTCAAGCTTCAGGTAATATGGTTTTAGAAGGCTTTGTCATAGCTCACTTTGCAGTGCTCTCTGGTGCTCTTGCCTGGGGGGTCTCGGCATCAAAAGGCATCCAAGCATCTCCTGGAATGGCACCACTGAATATGCGGCGGCATTATGTCCTTGGTTTACATATGAACTTCTTGGCATCAGGAATGGGAGGTGAGATATCTGTCGCATGTGATCATACAATATGGAGATCATATGTGGTAGGGTTTATTGCACTGATGGTTACTTGTACACCTGTCTGGATTTTGGATCTTGAAGTTGAAACACTGCGAAAGCTTGCCACTGGCCTCAGGTTTTGGCATGAGCATCACCTTGCCACTGCACTTTTAGAACGAGGGGGACCTTCGGCACTGGGTGCTGCTGCTGAACTAACATTAGGGTAGCCATGTGAGGAAATTTAAGGATATTCATGTCATTGAATGTTGCCAAATACATTTTCATAGTTTCATGTTTAGATGTGCATACTTACAGTGCACATTGGTGTACACCAATTCCTACATCACACTGCAGAATGTCAAAACTGTTAACATACTAAATTGTAATATGAAAGCCTGATTTCATCTTGTTTTTGTGATTCTTGTGAGCTAGTGAATAGGATGCTTCAGGGGCTGGACATCACTGTTGTCTTCTCAGCTGCGTCTAAGATGTGAATTGTGAGAGGTTCTTACATTTCAGTGTGCTCTGGACAATCAGCAGAACGAGCCTACTATAAGGATATGATACTAACATGGGGCTCGATTGGAAGGAGGCGGGTGATGATCTCTGTAGAAGCAGCAATGCACTCTGCTCTGCTGATATTGCTGAGAATGCTCACTCTCATAAGAATAAGATAAATTTAGCAGCACTCCAGAATGATGGCTGCTTATCATGGAGGTTTAGAGATCAACTTTGTGATATTGACTGGAAATCTCGCTGAGGCAATTCAGCACCTGTAAAGATTGGTACCTAACAACTACCTTGGATGCATTTGAGACTAGTATATGCCTAGTTCAATTGTTTTGCCTTGCACATGTCTTCTCTTTTCTTGTATGATTGGTTGTCTGTGGTGTTGTCTCAGGGACTTTTGAGTAATGTAGAGGGAGAACACTCAGGAGAGGAAGTCCAGACCCAGAATAAAATGGAAAACCCTCCAGTTTTGGGTCAGGGGAATGTTTTCAAAAATTAAAAACCTGTCTGATTCTGGGGTGTTGGTTCTGGGGCTGAGTCCAATTTTTTGGACTACTGGTTCTCAAGTCAATGGTTTTAGGCCAGGGTTTTAGGGTTTAAGTGTTTGGAACCTGTAGGTTCTGGGTTCAAAGTTGGCTCCAGGTTTTTTTTAAAGCCATTGAAAGTGCATTTTGAAAACTCTTCTTTAGGAGTCTAGATGGTGACCATATCAAGAGGAGGTGTGATTGGCCCTTGTTTGCCCTTGAGATCTCAATCAAGAATGATCTCGACTTTCATACCCAATTCACTACTCTCATTTGTACCTGGCATCATTTGTTTCAGCTTTGGTGGATGATGTGAATCTAATGTCCAACGTCCACATGCTAGGTTGAGTTCGACACTATGTAAAGGCTA
>Ga0209208_10009906_pt1 | contig 12462 bp, 9 predicted proteins | sample S1TSphfallax_3_FD_187694 | JGI IMG/M metagenome (GOLD analysis project Ga0209208, IMG submission 187694) | Host-associated microbial communities from peat moss isolated from Minnesota, USA - S1T2_Fd - Sphagnum fallax MG (SPAdes) (version 2) | ecosystem: Host-associated > Plants > Peat moss >...
CTGAAATATCCACCCCAGGCCTCAAACTAGTGGGAAAATATTCTTCTAAATTGTGGGCATCAAAGCAACCTCATCAAGTCACCAAGCCCCCGCACATGCCAGAAATTACGGACTATCACAGTACATTGGCAGCTTCAACACTAAATATATTATTTCTAGAGATATTGAAATTTTCAAACATACTTTTTTCCATGAAGAACAATTTTTTTTTGGTGACAGAAAGTAAAGTACCTTTTGAAATATTTTATTTTCAACATGGAATCTTCAAAATTAATAAATTATTCAAAAGACATGCATTGAAGCTGCCCTTATTATTGCAATAGCTTGCACTACATTAATGTACGAAACTGGTTCTTGTGCTAAAAAACCGACAAGAATGCAGTCTTCATGAGCCTTTTTTTTGGTCAAGTTCAGTGTGGCCCACTTTATGGAAAACATGCCAAAAGTGGTGGGACTTACAGTTGTATTTTCACCAAATTTTATGATGGCACCTTTTGCTGAACATATTTTATTTTACTTTTGGGAAAAAACAAACACGACACCATTCCAAGGAAACAAAGCAGCAAGCCAAATGCAAGAGGTAAAGTAAGAAACAACAAACACTAAACAATCACCTATTGACCTGCCTTCATTTCATTATTGAATTCAATTTACTGTTTATTTTTTGTAATTTCATTGGATAATTTATTTAATATTTTAATTAATAAAATTATAATAATTATAACATTTTTTATCCAAAGACTTTGGTTTCAAGTGGTCCATTTTGTAAGTAATATTGTAATTCAAAATATAATTATTTCAATACCTTTTCATGGACTACCTTTTTATTCCTTCATAATTACTCCCCTCTTTTTCCGTGGCCATGACCTTCATCCACATGAAAACACAATGTCCATGTTATATACTAAAATCAAAATTCTAATGAAGATGATTCATTGGAGTTGATTAAAGTAGGATAACTCTAGGTTCCATATGTCATTACTTGAACAATTTCAGACTTAAATTTTTTAGCCCATTCCTGAATAAATAACCACCAAAAGATGTATTTTTCGATTTGTGTCTTTTTTAAGGTTTTTTTTTTCAACACCATATTCACAAACATATTTTCAATATTTTCTTATCAATTTGCATCTCATTTTTCTTCAATTCAATTTAGTGGAGTCTTAATTTAATTGAATTGGAATTCAATTCAATTTTCATTCAATGTATTTGAATTCAATTCAATTAATTTGATTCAAAATGCATTTAATGTCATTCAAATGGGACTTAATTTCCACAAAATACATTCATTTTTTCATCAATGGATTAGTTGATTGTCCCTAGTAATGCACAACAATGCAAAGGCCAAGTTTAGATTGCCATAAATAATGATGAACCATTGCAAACCATAGGTTCCATTTGATTTGGGGGGGGATATTATCAAATTGATAAACCTCAATCTCCTTTACTATTATCCTTACCTCTTTTTCAGGTTTTTCTTTTCAAGGTGAAGCTTAAATTTAAATTTAAAGATTTATTTAACTATTAAGGTACATTCCATAAATCCAAAGGTTTTTTCCTTGGCCACAACATTCTAGTTCATTTCAAAAATTCAAAAATAATGTTTTGAATCTCAAGTGGGCTATAAATTCAAATATATTCATTTAAATTACATCTATTTTATTTTATTTGTAATATCATCACTTAATTTTATTTTTTTCATTTCATAATTTTTTTAATGTAATATTTTCATTTGGGTCATAAATTCAAAATATATATACTTTCATAATAGATAAAATTTACATGTGAAAATGTGTGATCATTTTCAAATCTATATAATTTCATAATTTCATTTCAAGTGTGAAATACACAATTATAACTTGATTATAGAATTTCATATAAAATTCATAATTACATTTAATTAATAAGTAAAGGCATCATATACATTATACCACATATGACCAAAAAAAGTAGCACATTTCATTGACAATGCCATCTAAGTTAGCAAAAATAGCATGTTTTATTCATATTAGTCATATATGATGACAAATCACCATCTCTGTCATATTTTGGTGATTGAATTTCGTCATGATATTAGTAGTATGATTTTGATGTAATCTTCTAGGGTCCACATGTTGCCCATAATGTTTATTTTGATTCAAACAAAGCTTGTACTAATCAAATTGAACATTGTTCTTTTTTTAGTTAAATTTTTTGAGTTAGTCAAAATAAATTAAAATAGTCATGTTATTCAAGTAACAATGATTCTAGAATCACCTTAATCACAATCTTGTAGCAAAAACATGTTTTTGTTATGGTGATTAGAGGGAAAAGTATCTTACTTTGTTCCATCATACTCACCAAAACAATGTGATTTTTGTTTTATGCTTTCAAACCAACTCCAAATTGTTTTGCAATTTCTTCTATTGGCAAGTTCATGCTTCAAATATTGTCCACCTTTATCTTTGGTATCTTGAAAACAATAATTCAAAAACTTCCATATCTTGGACTTCCACAAAAATAAAGGCCAATCATCCTTCCAAATCACTTTTACTTTGGTGTTTCATTATCACACCTTTGTCATTTGTAAATATAACCGAGGCCCCTTACAATCCCATTCCCACCACCTTGCTCATATATTGTGCATCCAAAAAGAGAAACTCAATAGAATCCATTTCAACATCTAGCCTTCCACCTACAAATATCAATGTGTATTTCAAAAACTTCTAATGAAGTACAAAGGTTTGGAAAAGCTGCTAAACTTATATGGCCTAGAGGCTTAAATTTGAATCTTTTGGCATATTAACATTTACAACTTGTGGGGCCTCTTCCAAAAAAAATCACAACCTTATTAACATTGTCAACAATATCTTTAATAGAATGTTGTAGGTGATCCATCTCCTTGTCCTTAAATCATGTTTGTCACCCAACATGATGTGCACAAATTATTAGCTACAAATTTCAAAGAATAAAAACAAATACAAATAAATTTCATTTGTTTTATTCAAATATAGGACATATCCATAAAATGCTAAAAAGTAAATTTCATTAAGTGTTTGAATAGACTTGACAACTAGTGCAAAAAAACACACACATGTGAAATTGATCAAATGAATGTATAATGATTTGATATATTTTTCACCATGTAACAAAATGGAAATAATTGTCTAAAAAAATGTAAAACAAACTAAGGTCATGAATTTTCAACACATTTCCTCATGTTGAAGCGTTTGCAATTTCCATGTTTCCCAATGCTTGTTTTGAATGATCTATAAATGTTGCTTCACTTAATATGTGTGGAACTTTTTGACCATGTGTGCATACATGTATGAAACTTGTAATGCACAAGGAATTGATAGATTAGTGAATACAATTTTTAAATTATTGTTATGAAGTTCTAAATAGTTGTGATAAACATGTTTGAAATACTATGAAATCAAATAAATTCGTGCATAACAAGGATTTTACATTGGTTTTTATAAGTGAAACTCTATTTGACATGGCAAATTTTTTTTAATTAAATGGAAAATTATTTTAATAGTAAATCAATGAATGATTTTTATTTTTATTTTTGGATTGAACTAGGGATGTGTTTAAAATGTAATCGTACTAAACCCATAATTGACCCATAATTTCAACACCAAAAAAAAAATTAAAAATTAAAAATTTCAAGCTAATTTTTAATAGTTCATCAAACCCATGACAAATCATCATCATGTTTTTTTTTTTTGGGTTCAATGTTGATAGTTTGTTGAATTCACAACAAATCGTCATGATCATGACATGTCCAAAATGAGATTTGAACCCTTACCTTTCTTAGCACAACCCAAGGCCTTTACTATCCCATCACCACCTCCCATAATGACAAAAATAGTTATCACAAATTATATAAACAATTTTTTTATAATATCACACATTATAACCTTATTAGATAATTAAATAAATTCATTAAAAAACTAATAACACATGTAAATTTTTAAGGTCATTATTTTATTTTATTCATTTTTCTTGAAATTTATAGTGGATTTAAATTTCAAAATGTAAAATGAAAATTACATTAATTTTAAAGATTTTATTTTAAATTTTATTTTTTCAATCTCAAAATGAAATGAATTTCACTTATGAAATTAAATAATTGAAATTCATATGTAGATTTTTAGTTTATAAATTTAATTTAATTTGATTATTTTTATTTTCAAGTTTAAATATATTACATTAGTTCAAGTTTCACATGTCATGTTATTATATTTCATTTGTTGTCCCTTATGTTCATTTTTAAACGAATTGTTATAAATAAAAAATGACAACATAAGATTTGTAATCTATTTTCATTCATTTTAATAATTAAATTCAAAAAAAAAAATTAATGCGATTGCCACATTATCAAAAGTAACTTTACAATAATAATCAATCATATCTAGATGATTTATTTCAGTCACATTAGTCAAGGTGAATAATTTCACATAAATTTTGCATATACCACATGTTCAACATAATGTTTGTTTTGATTAAATATCTAGTATTTTCAATCAAAATGAACAAACTGAGTGTTCATTTTAATCAAATGAAACATAATCATTTATTTCAAACAAATGGACTCAATTCTAAAATCATCTTAATCTAGATGCTACTAGTGAAAATTTTGTGTTTTCTACGTAATGATATAAGGTCAAATTTTGGTGTGGAAATATCACCTTCATGTCACTGATAGGTTGCTACATTACTTTTTTGGGTTGTAAAAACATGAATAGTCTAACGGAACTTGGGTCTTTCTTGGAATTAGTTTTACATACGTCATTATTATCCACAACTAATGTAAGCCAATGTTCCAAATTAATACAATCTTTCAATGAAACAATTATATAACATATTAAAACATGGGCTAACTCACCAATTACTCCTTGCATCGAACCTTATTAAAAATGTTACACATTATATCCTCAATGCAACTTGAACCACAATGCTTGCCAATACAATATCCAATTAGGTATCTAATTATTTGACTAAAATGCAAATCAATTTCAAGTTTAGTCAATAAGCCAAGGCATCTTTGACCACTATAGTCGGATATAAATAAAAAGATGCAAAATCCATTGTCACACAACTTCTAATATCCAATAAATAAATTATGTCAATAAAAAAGAATTGATATACAATTCACATTTGTCATCTAATTATTATTTTGCCACTATGGAAGGAATTGCATCTTAAGGTGGTTGTTCTTAGGATGTTTTGAAATTTCTTTTTTAAAGGATAAAAAAAATTTAATCCAGTAAGGAGTTACACTTTTAGATGATTTGAAAAGGCATCTTAATCGATCAATGTAATCACCAAGTTCAAGAGGAAAGTTAGTGATGAACTAATTTGAAATGTGACTTAATCTCAAATCCTCAAAGGTCTTTTATATGTTGAACTTACAAAGTACTGATCATAAACAAGTAATTGAAGTTAAGGTGAAAAATAGGTGACTTCTCCTTGTTCACAACACACTTTAATCTTGTTTGAATCCAAAGAAAGGAGCTTCAAATTATTCAAATAAGTCCAATAATGATTGTGTGTATTTCAAGGAAATTGTGAACCTTTAAATATTAAGTTGTGTAATATGCTTTGGAGGCCTTTGAAAAATTTCCATAACCAACTTCCATTATCCATAAGTGTTTCTTGGAACCCTAAATGAAGTTTCATCGTGGGCTTTTAAGTTGATAGAATATGTTCTTAAGTATGGAACTAAACTATAAAACATTATGCCACATACATTGATTGAGTCTTTTGCATGCTTGTCCATCTTTATTTTGATAACACATTTTGCAAAACAACTATCCCAGCCTGAAAAAAGGTGAGACACAAAAATAATGTAAGAAAAAAATCACCCTTAATGCATGGTTATTATCCTCAACCCACTTGGACTTGTTAAATTGTGTAATAACAAAAGAAATATTTCTATACCATGTGAACATTGAAGTTTTCTTTCACATCATATCTTTCATAAGCAAAGGACCTTGGAAAATTGGAGGTTTTAAAACCCAAGAGTTTGGATGAACTACTTGTTTCCACCCCCACCCCTTATTTTTTACCATAAGGAGTGGATTTCTTTGGGTTTTGGTTAACAAATTGGGTTCACTTCTTTTTTTAAATGTCTAGCTAGATCTTCTATACTAGTCCAATCAATTTGCAACCATATATATTACATTTGCACAAACACCTCAAGGGTATACTTACCTATCATTGGCAACATGAACCAATTGTAAAATCACTTCTTCTTCAAAATTGTAGTCAAGAAATCTGAATGACTACCCCATGTAAGGAAATCAAATTTTGGAGATTTGCGCACTACTACTAAGGTCTTTCGATAGCCATTCTTTGGGCCAACACACCTTTGGATGCCCTTTCTACACCCATGTTTCCCAATGCATATGGTAATACTTCTATCTTTGAGGTCATCGGAAAACACATCATGTTTGTGACGCTCTTGTCCCCTCTAGTGTCCATAGATTTTTTATATTTGAAAATATTTAAATGAAAACACAAACCTTTGCCAAATTATATCATGAATTCAATTCATCTTCCCAAGGATCCATTATTATACCTTCACAAAAGCCAATCAAGTGTTTGGTTTGTCCTATTGTTTAAAGACTTTTTGTAAATTTGCTTTGGGTGCATCCATAGCCACTTATATTGCATTGAATGGTTGAGAAATGACGGAAATATGCCCATTCAAAGTATGCGTCCTTTAAAATCTGGAAAAGATACAAAGCAAACACATGGGTGATTAATCAACAAACACATCACACTGCATGATTAATCTTCAATTTGTTGACAAGTGGACAACATGATGCTTGTTTTCAAACTAGATGGATGCCAACACCATTAATTTTTTTGTACAAAATAGTTCATCAAACATGAAGGGCCAAGAGTAAAATTTTCAAAAATGAAACCAATCAATGGTCATAACAAAAAGTTGTTCCATTAACCCTAATTTTCTAAACTAAAATGGGCGTCGTAAACTTAGGGTTTTAGTTTCTTTCTTGTGCACTACAACAAGAATTTGCTGAGTTTGTTATTGTTCAATGTCATTGGAGATGCTAATGTCATTGGTGTTCCCTTCCTTGGTGGGCTTTGTGGTTTTTATGTTGGACCAAAATTGCTCTCAACATATCTTGTAATCATTACCAAACTTCCAATTTTTTTTCTACTCACGGGACCTCATTAACCTATTGTTCATGTGTGTGCAAGCTATGAAACAAAGGACAATTGAAGGTTTTAGAGTTTTTTTTTGTCTCTTTTTTGCACATCATGTTTGAGTTTTTGGGTTACACATTTCCATTGGTTACAAATGCTTTTGGTTGCAAGGGTTTTTCTAGTTCAAACTTCTCAATCCTATTCATTGCAAGTCAATGAACCTTTTTTCTCCCTAACCATCACATTCTCCCTTTCCTTTCTATTGTAAGATGTCATGGGTCTACCCTCTGCTAAAGGTCCATCTCTTTCCTTAGCCATCACACTATCTCTCCCCTTTGTCAAACCTTTTTCTCTTTCCTTGGCCATCGTTCTCTCTCTCCCCTTTGTCGAACCTTTATCTCTTTCCTTGGCCATCACTTTCTTTCTCCTTGCCATTGAAGTTTTATCTATCCCGTGCAATGAAATTCTCTCTTTCTCTTTGGCATTGAAGCTCTCTTTCTTTCTCCTTGGCGTTGAATCTTTCTCTCTCCTTGGCATTGAAGCTCTTTGTCTCCTCTATTGCAGTGCATCCTAAGGTGCACACGTTCTCCCCTCTACTGAATCTCTTTGGCCATCATTTTTTGTTAATACACCTGGTGGTCCAATTTTCCTACTTCTAATCTTCCCATATAGGTGGTCAGAGAGTGAAGTTACAAATATGCCCCAAAACTTGTTGGCCCATTGTAAAGAAGTTATCCCTCTTTCAATAACATTTAAGGCTGCTTCTAATGATTCACCAAAAGCTTGGTGGAATGCGGTCAGGCCCCACTAATGGTATTCCCTTATCTTTCTATGTTTAGACCAAGAAAACAAAATGTTTGCAATTATGTTTTCATCTTGGTGATTCTCTATCTTGGGTAGCTCTAGTGTTTCCTTTTTCACAATTTGTAACATTATGTTCCCTTTCACTTTGTTTTGTAACTATTTGATTTTTTCCTTCCAATTGCTAGGCAACTCTACAATTTTTTCTTTCACTTTGCTAAACAACTCAATCTTCTCCTTTTTTACTAGTATGCTTGAAATCTCTATATGTTTTTAGGCATTTGTGATCTAAACACTATTGCACTAGGACATAACAACTCTAAGAATGTTTGAAGTTCATCTTCCACATGTTGTGGCACTCTAGACATGTCCATTTGCTATTGAGCTTAGTGAAGTTGAATGTAATACAATTGCACTTAGACACCCAACATTATGATGGTGATGGGTTGTTTTGGTGAGAAAAAGACTTAGGAATTTCTTAATTCCTTAGGTTCAGAAACTTTGTAATTCAATGTGTTGCTAGAGTCCTTTAATGTGTTATACCCCTTTCAACCCTAAAAGTTGTGCTCATCACCAAACACTAAAAAGCACATAATGGAGTTCATTATTTGTAAATCCCCCCTAAATGTTTCCTTTCACCAAACACCTAAAGCCCCAAGTACATTTGGATTTCTTAGATTTGCAATATATACGTGCATCACTTTGTGATGTATATGAGTCCATGTCCAAACATTACCTTTAATCATAGAATAACAAGAATTATAATTCTACTAAAATACCCCCCTTCACCAAACAATTTTGTCCATTAATGTGGTTAACAGTCATATGGATGTATACATATATGTGTGTTATACTATTCTTTAACCCTTCATCACCAAACACCTCCCACTAGATAAATGAACAAAATCTCCATATAAAAATTCTCTAACACTCCCATGACCAAACATAAACTGAATGTCACTAGTTGAAACTAACTATAAAAAATGCCAAACACAATTTTTTATCACCAAGCGTTCGATGATAAGGCAACATATGAACACCAATAGGGCAATCCTTATTTGTTAACCCCCTCTTGATTCTTTTGGGTGAGATAACCGACCTCTAACGCTAAAGAGCAGGCCCGCTAGGGCCCCCTGTGGACTTGCTCAGAGCTGTAATCGACCCTAGCCGCCTGCTCTCTAGTACCGAAAGTGTTGGAGGAAGGTGGGGGATGAAGAGACAGTACCAAATGACCCTCACGTAGGTGCACTTGTGAGGATCCCCAACATTAATTAGCATTAAATGGCGTCTGTCCTAGGTGAGCTCCAACATTGTAACAAATGTGCTGCTACAAGTGACACAACCAAGGACATGCCTAGGTCTAGATTTGACTAATTTAATTTCTTTATTTGAAAAATGGCGAAACAAAATCCATAAAAATCACAAAAATTTTCATTGTTTTTGCAGAATTTTGCCACAAAGAAAAAATACCACTCACTGAGTTCTTTTTGGGAAAACTCCGACTTTTCTGTTTTTAAGGAGAGTGTCTTTTGAGGGAAAATGTATTTAGGAGACCTCAAATGGGATCTCAATATGGAATATGGATTGAGATCTCGACTGCATTAATATCGGGACGTTAAGTGGGACCTCAAAGCTTGGTTTCTGGGCAAAGCCGAACAGAGCGTTGGTTTCGCATTCTTTCGGTTTGTGCACCCACCAGGTATTTTCTCTTGGATCTTGCTTAACGGCTGAGTTCTGCTTAGAAGCAATTGGAGGAATAACGGAAAAGCCTTTTGTTTGCAAAGATCTGTCTCACCTTTTTTGTTTTGTTTGGTGGATTCTTTTTATGTTTTCTTTTGGGGTTGAGAAGGGAGGATTTGGCAACGATGGTGAGGACCTACACATTCGCGGCGATGGTGGCTGTCACCTATGTGGCGCTCAACGAGGCAGATTCACTCTTTGGCTGGATGGCTCGTCGCCAGGAAAGCAAGGTTCGGCTCTTTTCCTTCATTCCTTCTTCTTTCTCGCCAGCTTCAGTTACCCATTCCTATTTTGTTCTTGTGAGCTTTCAAACCATAAGCTATTAGTTGGAGATCATGGCAATCTTGCAACTGGATTTCGGCTTATATATCTGCAAATCAACCGGTCGTGCAAATTGTGGAAACCCGGGGATGTTACGCCGCATCTAAAGTGGCCAACTTAGGGTTAAAAAGTCTCACTTGTCACCAAGTTCGAGTGTCGGTTTCCTTATCCTTCTTTAGTGGAAGGGCCGAGAGTTCTTGGTTCAGAAACACGAGGCTCCGATCCCGAGACGATTGGAGGCGTGGATGCAGCGAAGATTTCTTTGCGGTAGCATCAACTATCAACCCTAGCGTTTGTCCGAACACTGTGACATCATTTTAGGGTTTTTTCAGCTCCTTGAGCCTTTGCCTCCTTGAGCGAGATCTAGGGTTTGGATCACTGCTGTGCACTTCTTGAGCTGTCTCATCATGTGAGGGGTGATCAAGATTGTAGAAATTTTCAAATTGCTTTCAGCTATGGTTGTGCCAAGCTCTATTTTTCAACTGAGTTTTACTCGAGATCTTCATTACACAGCAAAGATTCACTTGTTCTTGCTTCGATACAACAGAGATTTCATTCTGTGCTTAGTCCTTGGGACTAATTTGTTGGTTCATACTATATTCATGCATGAAGTTTAAATTCACTGATCTCTTTTTCTGGAAAGAGAGTAGGGAGTATCAGTGATTTAGAAACAGGAAAGATCTCATTGAGACAAGCAATGTTGAATTGACAATGAAGAAGACAGTGTATGAGTGTTGACATGTTTCCACTATATTGTTACTAGTGTTGAAACTTTGTCTAGAAACTTTTGAGATGGACTGAATTGTGCCCCTATGTCACATTGTGCTGTATTGTGATGGTCAAGGGAGATGATATCTAAAAGGAACTTAAGAGTAACATTTGTCTCCTTTCACCCACCACCCTTTGTCTGGCTGAGATGAAAGCTTGTTATCTTGGAAGCTTGGTGGGGCATAATGTTTTCAGAGTAAAGGATGGAATCCTTTGTAATGTCTGAAGCTCCTGAATTTGCTTCACTGCCATTATGTGTATTTGAGAAACTGGAAAGTTACTTGTTTGACAGGCTTGTATTAATTTGAAAGTTGTGATGCTTTTACAGATTGAGGGTATCAAACTTGAAAGGGAAGCAGCAAAGCTGCGGCGGCAGCTCATGCAAGAGCTTGAAGAAAAAGCATCTTCTACATAGCACCCAATATTCCTTCTCCAGTATTTGTTCCAAAGTCCTATGAGCTGGTCTGGAGGTGCCTGCCAGTTACTGGTTACAGTTGTGGTTAGGTTGTGAGCATTTGTGACCTGTTTCTTAACTGTAAGATCCATAGGTTCTTTTCTGCCTTATTTTTCTTTGAATCTCAAGCATTGTGTTGCAGCAGCATGGGTCATCAAGCTGGACTGCAGAATTGATACCAAGAGAAATTTGTCTGTGCACTTTTGGCTTACACATGCCTTTCCCATGCCACATGAGTTTTGTGTTTCCTGAAACTTTTGTCAATTCTGCTTCATGCTTTGTGGGCCTAACAGGCACACCTGATGAGTTTCTGGGGTAGTAATGCCTTGACTGTCAAAGGTTTCATTGATTGCCAGAACATCTTGTGCTTAGAGAGTATGCATTCTATCAATTCAAGTCAGACTAGCCTGTGGTAACAAATGCTGCAGAATGTAGACCCAGCTGAGACCTCATTTGGAATGGCAGTTGTTTTTCAAGAGACTTCTGTAGGGTCCATAAGTTCAATCACTATGCTGGCCCCAGAACCCTCTTTAACTTCACTGCTAGGATTGGGTTTGCTGTTGAGGATTTCCCAGGTTGTGAGTCTGGAAGGCAATCAAACCTAAACACTCTCCAATCAAACAGCCTTTGAGGAGTGACTCTTTAGGGGAGTCTATTTGGTGAAATTACAGGTCAATGATTCTGAATTCAGAAAAGGACAGTACTTATGACAGTTCCATTGCAATTTCCATCATATGATTGTATGCAGACAACCATCCTGTAACAAACAGTCTTCCTGATGAAGCTTTGATAACTACCTGTTGATTTCAAAATTGCAGACAGTGGAAGGTTTAGGGAAGGCTTCCCTGTTATCATCAGCCAACTATGTACCTGCTATATCCACTCACATCAATGTTCACTCCTTTGCACACTCTTTCTGGGCAGTCGAATTATATAATCTCCAAGTCATGTGTCACACCAGATAACAATGAGCAGGGCACAGTTAGCCAAGATTTCCACCATAGTTTTCCATAATTTCTCTCAATGCCAGGCAAAGTGGTTCAGGTTTTCACATAGTTTGGCACTACAAACAACCATTGATGGACATTTGACATAAAGTCTGAAGTACATTAACATTGTCAAACATCAACAAAGAAGCTATTGAAGCAAACAGTCGCTTAGATCATGCATCAACCCATCACAAATACAATGCAAGATATGGCAAGGATGCTCACCACACC
>Ga0209208_10009908_pt1 | contig 12462 bp, 19 predicted proteins | sample S1TSphfallax_3_FD_187694 | JGI IMG/M metagenome (GOLD analysis project Ga0209208, IMG submission 187694) | Host-associated microbial communities from peat moss isolated from Minnesota, USA - S1T2_Fd - Sphagnum fallax MG (SPAdes) (version 2) | ecosystem: Host-associated > Plants > Peat moss >...
AAACAGCTGTACTACAACCCAATAATCCCCAGCCTCTAAACTACAAAATCAGAACCAAAGCCCCATAATTTGCCAGATGTCTTATTGAGCTTCACATTCTCTCAAGATGAGGTGCAATAGCAGAAACATGTTCCTAGGTCTTTACAAGAACATTTTGAGAAACAGGATGAGGATCATCGCTGGTGCCCTGAACTATTTCAGACAAAACATGGCTGCGAGAAGTTTCATGTACTAACTTTGTGACTATATTATTCCATGCTTAAAAACAAGAGAAAAGGATTCCATTTTTAGGATCTGTTGGGTAGGCACATTGCAAACTCCAGCTTCCACTGCCATGAGGTACATGCAAGGTCTCAGGATGCAAGAATTACCTGTCTGGAAGTCCAATGGCACCAGCAACACTAGGCCATTGGCAATCTTGACCACCACAGACAGAATAAAACTGGGGTTAAGTCAAATAGTTTACACACAGCAGATTTTCAGCACAAATTCATATTCCCCCCACCATCAATGAAAACCAAATCCAACAGCCATGTGCTCACATCTATACAACAACAAAACAACAGAAGGTTCAGCAAGTCCATGATATGTGACATCCTGGAGTCCACTCAAACCCTCCTCCTTAGTCCAGCATGGGAAAATCACAAATCCCAAACATAACAAGATCAGTGAAAACAACACAAGTTTTATATAACAATCTCTTAGATTTCCAAACAGATCATCCAGAAAGCTAAACATTTTCAAGCATGGTTTACATTGCTATTATCCAACATGGTTCTCTGTGTCCCATCAACACATCCAAAAGGCATGAATGCTGGACATTTTCCATCATTAGCTGTCCATGCAAAAGTAAACATCCAGGGATCTTTAAGAAAGCTAGAAATATATCTTCATATTTCAATATTTACAATTTAGGAAGCTAGAAAGAAGTCTCCAAAAATATGAATCACCTGGTGAAGAAGCTGTAGTATCCATCCGTCAGCAGGAGCTGATGGATATCACCAGATAGCTACAGGAAAATGTTTGGTGTTAGATCAAAGAGCTCTGAAAGTACAGGTCACTCCATTACCAACAGGAAATTTGGGCTCTTGATTACAAACAAACAAATTTTCTGTAGTATAAATCCAAGACACAGATCCCAAAAATCTTTGAAATAAACTAATGAACCACAACAAGCTTGAACGCAAATTGGATGTTCCACAAAAGCTCAGGCAAGTGGGCATTAGTTTGGTCTGTTTGGTAGCTGAGATTCCCTTCTCTTTTTTTGTTTCAGCTTTGGTAGCTGAGATTGTGGCACACCAGCCATGCCTGTCTTTGGACTGTTAGTTGCAGATTTCATTCCTGCTTTTTGAAGTTTCTGTTCTGCACCCATAAACTCCCTTTGCATCTCAATTCCATGAAGCAACTGGTTCAAATCATCATTGACCTGCACCATTGGAAGTAGGCAAAATCAGGACACAAAATTCTTTTGTTTGACAACCTTCCAAACTTGATTGCAAAAGAACTGCCAGCTTGTGACCTAGTATTCCAACAACACTGAAGAAATCTGTGATTTTTTATTCCAAGCAATTCAAATCACAAACTTTCCTTCCAACAATTTGATAATGAAAATTGTGTGAAATTTGTTCTTCATACGTTATAATTTTTGCACACAAATGTTGTGTCTAAAACACATATGAAGCATTTACAAATCCTTCATGAAAATTCTTCATCCTACTTACATGTGCTTCGTGTGTGTTTCAGACACATGACATCCATGTGCAAAATTTATGAATGTATGAAAAATGAATTTCACACAATTTCCATCCTCGAATTGTTGAATGAGAAGTTTGTGAAGTTCATGCACATTGATTTTCTCAATGCTATTTTACCTTGTGAAACACTGAGGTCTTGCAAGACACAAACCCTGCTTTAAAACTCTCTGCAGTGACGCAGAAGTCCTCAAGTAGCTGAGCAGTTCAAACTATAGACATAGATAAAGCATGTTGTTGCCTCAGCAAAATAATGTGAAAAGAAAGACCAAGGAGACAGTTCAATTGACCAATGAGACAAATAAAGAGGAGGAATGAATGAGAGGGGATTACCTTAAAAATGAAACACTGGTGATAAAAAAAGACCTTAGCATTGCTTTTCAGAGTTTAGAAAACATCTTTGTGGTTTTTTGCGTCTACAAAGCAGGCATCATTGATCTCATCAGGGAGCAGCAAGGACTGGCCTTGTTTGCACACAACAAATCCTCCAACAGTTGAAAGCCTGATCACACTACAAATGCTCAAGAAATGGGTGATCTGCCATTCATGGACAAAAGACTCCAGTCTATAAAATTACGGATGTCCTTCTGTTTATGACATCAAGTCTGAAAAAGGACTGCATCAAGTCTGTAAAAGGAGGTCTTCCTAAGCTGATTCTCTTAGTGCTAGACAAGTTTCAATGCAGTTTGTTAGTGATGTAGCAACAAAACAAGGACAAAGGATTGTGATCTGCAATTGATAATCAGCAAGGAAGTTGGAACATTCACAGCAATACTGAAGTTTCTACTGACAAACTATGAGATTGCACATCTGTTTGCCACAATCAGTGGGTTCCATCAAAAGATAGCTTCTCAGGAAATTTACATCTCACTGCATCCAATAATTTCTTCTATCCTCTTTCAGCTCCTCCTCTCCTCCTGAGAGAAGCTTGGAAACCAGCACATACCTCAAGCAACACGTCCAAAACTCGCTAAATGTGTACACCAACTGATGATTCCCTGATTGCAGCACTCTGCTGGAGGTTATGTGTGTCATTTTGTGAAAGAGCAATGCTGTGCAAAAGGAACAACGGGTACAGTACACTGCGCAAGAGCCATAGCCAAACTGAACTCTCCGTCCTCTTCCCAACGTTTGCTGCCTCTTGTCCACACTGCAGACCATAACTCCGTCATATCCAAGCAAAACAAGCTCTATTATCCATGCAGCTAAGCGAAAATCCATAACGCCGAATGCTCCGATACGTTCGCTGTTCAAATCCAAGAGGATTTCAGCAAACGTGACAAATGCATACGAAATTTTCCGCTTCAGTTGACAATAACAAGAACAACAGCTTGGAAAAGGATTGAACTTATCAAAATCCGCGGATTGCAAACTGAGCTTCCTCTCTTCCTACTGCTGAGATCAAAGATGCAATCACAGAAAATCCCGAGGAAGAAGCCAGGGATCTCCTCGGCGAGGTTGAAAAATCAGGGTAGAAAGACGTTACCATATTGGCAGAGTCTCTCTTTTGGCACTGCGTCCATATAAACCGATCCTTGAGAATGATGAGAGAAGCTTGTTGTTGCGAAGCGGATTTTGAAGTAGGGAAGAACGCTCCACTGTAGGCAAAACATACAAGAGTCTGTAGTTCGAATGCACAGTTTCGTGGTGAAGAATGAAAATCACAGAACGCAACCCTAGACATTCAAGGAGCTGTGGAAGAGCACACACTTGAAGCTTAGGATTGTTGCATAAATAATTTGGTTTCTCTAAACGAAGCTTTGGAGCGCCCATGGCCTGGATGCCTGGAGCTTGAGAATTGGCATGAATATTGTTTTTCTTGAGACCAATTAATGCCAATTTTGTCTTGAAGGCAATTTTGTTTGGAGAAGAAATCTCTTGGCCAAAACAATAATAATGTGCTCACTGAAGAAACCTGCTCAATATGAAAGATGATACCTTTCCAATGTGTGCTCAGATTTTAGTTCAAGGTCTCTAAGCTTTGCGCTCGAACTGAAGAGAAATCCTGATGGGAGTGAGGAGAGCAAGTACTAAAAATCCCATTCCCATGAATACAGTGTGCTTTAGACAGCTGGGTTTAGATCAGCTTCTGTCATTCTACTGCAAGGGGGAAATATTTGAAGGTGAGAGCTGGGAAGATTGATATTGCTTGATTCTCCAGAAAAAAATTGTAGTAACAATTGAAGATTTCTTGTAGGATAGTTTAAATGTTTTGAGCATGGCATTTTAGCAAAACATTTGGCCAAACATGTCCACAGATAGCTCGCAAATCTTTTGCATGTGCAAACATGTGCACAGGTTGGAACCGCTTTGCAACATGGAAATGCAGAAGCTCAACATGCAACTTAGAGCCTAGTACCACTACCTCACAGCTTATAATGTAGAAACTTCAACATCAAAGGGAAATTATTCAGTTTGGTGGAAGTGGTGCACAAGTGGACAGTTTGGTGGAAGTGATGCTCAAGTAGAAGACAGGAAGGAGAGTCATAGTGTTAGTCATTGCAACATGATGTTTGTGATTCATATGCCAAAAAATCAGAGAACATAATGGTAAAGCCATTGCTGGAGTTGCAAAGACATCAAGCCTAGTCTCATGACATTGTGCTCCCACCATTGTCCCATTTTGTAGATTACCTCAACTTTCACAATGTGTTCTCAAAAAAACCTGCAGATATTGGAACAACACCACGTCAGCTGCTCAGAATGTAGCAGAACAGTTTCATGTCTTTCATTTACTTCTTTGATTCAATTCCATGAGATTTGCAAGCAGAAAACAGCAAAGATATCATTTGCTGCAGCATCACCATCGTGCAAATCTGGTTGTGGATCACAAGCAAGCGCTTTCGGATCAGCAAAACTTACTCTCTTTTTTTTTTGGCTCTTTTGGTTTGGGGGAGGGAAAGCACAGCTGTAAGGGAACTTGACAGTTTCTTGCACCAAAGTTTGTTTGTCGATTTTGCCCCTTGCTTGTAGTGAGAGATGGCAAGGAATTTGTTGACTCCTAGGAGCGAGGATGAGAAGCTTAACAGGAGGAGGAAGAGCAGGTGTTGGTGTTGTTGATGTTTTGTTGTAAAAAAGATGACCTAAATAAGTGTCCTCAGGAATTCGAGGAGATGATGGCTGGTCCACTGCTCCAGTGTGCCCAACAAACAGACCCAGTTGACTTGCAATGGTGGAAAGACAGTGATGAAAGAGCTCAGGAAGACCAGGGAGAGAGACAACCCTTGCTACCATATTATGCTTTGAACTAGTGAAGAGATCAACAGAAAGTGGGAATATAGCTGGTCACATATGCAGATAGTCTTTAAGTCCAGGAGCAGCAATGTCAGAAGCTCCTTCTCTGTCACAAACCACCACATAAAATCCTTCACAGACATGATTATGCATAGTTGCAGAGAGCATGTGTTCCAAGCCATTGCTGAAGCCATCCACAAAAGAGAGCATAAGGGACATGGTGTCCAAATGCAACAAGCACAGAGGACTTTATACAACGCCAAATTGCTTGTGCAAGCACAGTATTGTGTTTAAATTTCTTCTTCTTCCATTGAGCACTACTAATGACATCCATTTGTTGATCCAATTTATTTTCTGGACCACAAATTTCTTCTGCATCAAGATGTGTGAGAGAGAGATACATACGTACACACCACCAGAGGACCACCAGACCCAAGATTTTAAAGGACATGCATCAAAAGAGAACTAACAAAATGTCAATCAGTTTAGACAACATTTCAAGGAATGTAAGTAGTACTACTGTGCCACTGCCTGATTGATCAAGGATATCCTTGAACCTGGGATTTGATGGGCTGCTTCTCTCATCTCCACAATTTTCTAGTTTTGGTCTCAACAACCAATAGCTACCCTAAATTGACATTGGTGATTTCAAGGTCACAATCTTGGCTCAAACCTCATTTCGTGACAAGTCTAGATTTTGTCACAAAAATACACATTTGAGCTACACATCTCTGTTGCTGTATTGCATGATTAGTCTGCACATGCCATGAGTGTCTCTCAATGAAGGTTTTTGACTCCAGAGATGCCCTTCCTATCCCCGTCTTTTTGCCCACCCACAGAGCCATCCAACCACTGTTCAACAATTCTTGAGCACAAGAGCCACTCACCAAGGGAGCATCCAAAAGTCTGAAAGTGCAGGGTGAAGCCTCATTTGGCGACATTCCCAAAATAAGGGGCCTAGGACTATGCGGTTGCTGAGTAAGGGCCCTCCATTTGGGAATGGTCCCCACCTATGGGCTTACCCATCATAAAGAACAGGGCAAAGGTTATCATAAACCTAAACATACAGTACATCTGATCTGTATCACGGTCTGTTGTGGTCAGGTTGACAAGGTTCAGAAAAACTTGAATGGAGACCAAGGAGGGAGATCAAAGCCCATCAGTGAAAGATGATTGCTCATGTCTAGAGTACATGTGTATAAGGCCATATGTTCCACAAATATGCAACAAGTCCTCCAGTGAGAAATTTCAAGATGTGCACATACTAACCTTAGAACAAAGTGGCCCTTCCAGTTGATGTTGCAGAACTTCCATTTGAGCTTGTGGTTCCATGAAGTGTCCAGATGACAAAGATGTCAAGATGGCATGCTACATTTCAGAACTTCCCCATAGCTTTTGCAGGTGAGGAAAAATCTACTCAGTCCTCCAGATCTTCCCAGATTGTGTCAAACAGTCTTTTACACAATCAAATGTCTGTTGCTCAGAGAGAACCCCTCCCCCAGTTTCTAAAGGTCCAGGCATCCATAACTCAGGCTCCAATGTTTTGACCTCAATAATGCAGGATCTTGAAACTAGATCTCACATGAGAAGTACCACAAAATGTGTCCTCATGGAATGGCATGAAATTTAGTTTATACCAGATCCAACTTACAGAGAAAGGGAGCACCATGAAATGCAAGAGTTTAAAACAAACAACTCTATGAACTGAGTTCTCAGATGGCTTCAGAACATCCAGAAATGCAACTCTATCACATGACAGATTCAGTGCCTGAACATTCTGAAAACTACACATGGCGTGCACGGATAGACTCAGACAGAACAAAAGAACAATTCAGGCTGTTCTCCTCAGAATAGTAAGAATATCTCCAAACTACAAGAGAGAGCTTTACTTCATGATTCTATTATCAATTTTTTGCATAAGGGGGCTGCTTGTAGTAATCAGGAACCATGCTGGGGAAGAACATCTGCCTAACGCCTTCTGCCTTGATTATGGGGAAGATTATATTTGAAGCCCCCTGCAACATCACAGTCACACATTTTCATTTACCTCAAAACCCAGAAGTCCTGCAGAACAGAGCAACAAAAGTATCTTCACAATTACTGAGAACTTTAGCATACTTACAATGCTAAAGAACTTACAATCTCTGCACCAATACTAACGTTTTTGAAATTTCAGATTAACATCAGGAAGAAGAGGAAACTCCAGTCCAAAAGAACCAAGGGAAACCAACCAACTGGTTTGATTTGAACAATAGCAGCAGTAACATGACATGACAGATATGTTCAGAGACCTTAAACATCAATGTGTACGGCAGTGACCAGCTACCATAATACAACTACCATAACATTTCCATTAACCCACCTGATAATGGGTGAAGGTTAAGGTCCTAAATTAGCCAGCATCCTGAAGTGAGATCAAACAGCCCTATAAAATGGATCTCCTCAGTCATCTCACTCCGTCTAAAAGACTGCTATTATGCAAGGTAAAACACAAATGGAATATTTTCAGAAGCACTGAGAATTTCTCAATACTTAAAATTTAAGTCAAATTGAAAAGAATTGACAGAAGACCCTACAATAACACTATGGATATTTCAGATCTAAACAAACCAGCAACAATCAGCAACGATGAAAAACCCTAAACAGAGAAAACAAGATAGAATTGAGGAACAATTTGAACAGAAATGGTCATATGCATGTTCAGGTCAACAGCAATGTATTTAGCATTGACCATTTACCATAACATCCCCACTGACTTCATCAGTTTTTGGTAATGAATGTACATTAACCAACATACTGAGCTTCTGTCAAGGCACCAGCAGTAACGGAAAACCCAGCCATGATGCTGGCTAGCTTAGCAAAAGTTAAAAGAGAAAAACGAGAACAGAGAGACAAAAGAAGGAGAACTTCAAGAAAAAACTGTAAAGGATAGCCCACAATTGCAAATATATCTAGTACACTGGCTTACCTGGATTAAGCGGGCACTGATCCAGATCCTTGACAATGAAGGGAAGGGCAGAATAAGACGGCCAACACCATAAATGGCCACTGAAAAAAAGTGGACCACCAAATTTAAGGGTTTAGGATCTAGGCCTGACAGAAGAGCAACTGGCCCACTGGAGAATGTTCCCCCAATGCTGAGGTAGTCAAAGCAAGCTTGTCGCATCTCTGTCATTGCTAAATCTGGGGATGCACAGAATACTTTGTAGAGTGCACCAGCCAGAGTGTTGATTGTAGCAGCCACAGGCTGTATAAACATCCCAACAAATTGGTCAGGCAATCGATACTAAAAGAGTTGAGTATTGAGATGAGCAGTAGAGAACCCTGATGGCCCACCTTGCGCCGAGTGTAAAATGCTTTCAAGTAGTTGCAGAGGCCAAATGAATCATTGAAGCTACGGAGTGGTCGCAGCATATCACGCAGAAGAACAATGTCTGCCAGAGCCACTGTCATCCCACCTCCTGTTAAAGGGTGGCGCATGTTAAAGGCATCCCCCATCAGGAGGGCTCCAGGTGTTGGACGAGGCAGTGCAGGCATGATCTTGTTGGGCATTGACCGAATGTTCCCCTTCTCTATTGCTGCCAAAAATGGACCCTGAATTTGCTTTGGAAGCTGCAGATGACCATCATAATTACATGAGCAAAGTTCATTCTGTAACTAAATGAGGAAAACCTGGGCAGTACTAGAACATCCAAACTGAGACACAATGAGAACTGTAAGTAGGGATTATAGAATGATCCAAAATGTCTAATTCTACTCAGATAATAAGGTGATAATGCAATTGGGAAATGTTAGCTATCACAAAAACAAAGTTCATTTGAGTGAAGATGTATGGTTTCGTGTTCAAGGCAAAAAACAGCCACAAAATGCAATGAGTTATGGCCCCCCTATGACAATAATGACCAACATAGTTGCAATCCATATTGAAACAAGATCATCTGCAAATTGGTGACATATTTTTTATTACCTGGGGTGCCACAACCGTCTGAAGATGCTTGGCCATGTCACCATTAGCTATAGAAGGGACCTTTATGCCTGGAATGTCAACAAGACTACGAACCTCGGTGCTGCTTATGGGGTAGAAAAGGATGGGTGAGGGATCCGCTAATACCACATGACCATGGTTGGCATATGGTAGCTGGCAGTTTTCAAGAACCAGACCTACAAAACACGAGGGTACATCCACCTGCAAATCTCCAAAGAGACAAAGAGATAACTTACATACTCTCTCCAGTTGATGGTGAACTTTCAAAATACACATACAAGGACAAGTATGAAACATAACCTTCAAAAATTCCTGGATTCAGTCAAAATTGTGCACCTTGGGAGTACAAAGATTTTTCCGCAGATTCGAGAAGCACCCATCACAGATAAATGTCATAGGAGCAAAGACCTCCTTCTCCACACCATCAGCTCCTCGGTACCGGACGCCAATGACTACATCTTCTTTCTCAATCAGCCTCAGAACAGTACCCTGCTGCAAATGTACTCTACCATTCCCAGACCAACAGATAACTGAAGTTTATTCTTTGAGGGCAGTCAAGAGACAAAGAGTGGAAGAGACAGAGGAAACAAAGAAAGAGAAAGAAAATGCAGATGGGTGGGGATGAATAACATACGAAGGCAAGCTTCCAGCTTTCTCACGCAATTTCTGTACAAATCGCCCATTGTGGAAACTGCGGCCTGCAATATCTTCCTCATAACCTTCCAGTGGATATCCCACTTTGGCATCCTTCCCTCCTTTGAATAATGCATATCCAAACACCCTTTGTGCATCAATCCCTTCCAAGCAATCTGGACCACCATGATCCAACTATCTCATCAGTCCATTGTAGAAGATGGAGAGTGAACAGGATGCAAAAGGTTTTCACTCAGCATCACTGTAAAAGGTACCTCCAAGACCTAATTCCAGAAGCTTGAGGTAACCGCCTGGTTGTAACAGCTCTCCCACTATTCGATCAGGCTCACTTAGGTCTCTCTCCAGAACCAGCACTCTTCTTCCATCCTGTACCCACAATCCAAAATACCAGCCCTAGAAAATGTATGAAAAGGTGTACAGTAAAAAATAATTCCACATCTTGGAAACCAGTTGTAAATGTACACCCTTGAAACCAATACAAAGAAAATGTAGTGGTCAGTGATGGAGAACACAATGTACCAGCATTGCTCACTGGAACCAAAACAAGAACAGAGCCAAACTCAAATCCATCAACACCCGGCATAACGTTGATGATAGCCGGCCAAAAAAGTGCTTAAGAGCAGGATGTACGTAGAGTTTTGATTAATAATGGGACTCATAGACCTGATTCTGGAAACAAACATGACATGTATTTTATGCGTTGGCTAATCTCCCAACAATCCTTCACCAGTTTGAGTCAAGATGCAACCTTATCCCATCACTTTTCTCCCCTCCTCCTCCGAAAGTTCAAATCCGAAAATCGCCTAAAGCTTCTCAAACCCTAAAATAAATAAATAAATATCGTGGAGGCCCGGATCACGATGCCAAGATCCTAGATTTCCGAAAACAGAAAAAGAAAATGTAACCTCCGCGTTACAAGCTTTAGGAAAAACAACCACATCTCTCACTCCCAAAAGGAAGGAAAACACCAACTCAAGACCAAGACGCGAACCTTTCCAAGAGTGTAAGCCAGAGCACCTCCTGCAACTCCCGCGCCAACGACAATCGCATCCAACCCACCTTCTTCCTCCACGCCATTAGCACCAAGAACACTTGAATCGCATTCCTGGACCAAACCGAATGTTCCCTTCCTACTACTACTCCTGGCTGCCCTTACCTTTACCCTCCTTTGCATGGCTACACCATAAATCAGCAACAGTGAAACCAGCGACATGCATCCAAAAGATATCCATGCAACTACAAAACCAGACAAATCAAAAATCCCCATTATTTCTTCTCCTCCTCGTCTCCTCTCTCCTACAGTAGTAGTACCACCACTTCCAATGATCCAAAACTCCAACACTCTCTGCTAACACCTGTCTATACTCTTCGAATTCGTTGGCCTGGAAATTTTCTGTGTTTTCCTCGCTCTCTCTTGGGTGGCGCAGATGAAGGAAGAAGCGCGGCGCGCGAAGCAGATCTGCCCGCGATCTTCCACAAAACCTGGCAGGCAGAAAATCCGACTTTGTGCTCTGCCGCACCCGGCAGACGTCTGCCATGCCACTGTGCCTCCCCTTCCGGCCTGCCCACGAATTGAGGCGCTCCGTTTAGCACTCTGCCCGACTCTCTCACGAGTCTCACGTTTCACCTTGGTGCTGACCTGGGAGCACCTGCCTATCCTCCATAGCCATGGGAACAAAAGGGTTTTGATGGGGACTTGATGGGAACAAAAGGAATTTGATGGGAACAAGAGGAATTTGATGGGAATTGTTTGGGAACTTTTTGAGAACAAAAGGATATTGATGGGTTATTGATGGAAACAAGAGAAATTTGATGGGAACTGGATGGGAACAAAAGGAATTTGATTGGAACTTGATGTGAATAAGAGGAATTTGATGGGAATTGCTTGGGAACTTGATGAGAACAAAAGGATATTGATATTTTATTATTGGGAACCAGGGGAATTTGATGGGAACAAAAGGATTGTGATAGGTTATTGATGGGAACAAAAGGATTTTGATGGGTTATTGATTGGAACAAGAGGAATTTGATGGGAATTTTTTGGGAACTTGATGAAAACAAAAGGATATTGATGGGAGGAAAAGGATTTTGATGGGTTATTGATGGGAACAAGAGGAATTTGATGGGAAATCAAGCTCCCACCCCTTAAAAAGATAAGAAACTTCCCTTGGGAGCATCTTTGCGCCATCCAATTGGTTCACCCCGTCAAAAAATAAGAAACGTTGGCGCTCCTCACATGCATTATCCTAAAGTGTTTTTTTTTTAGGGACAACCTATTAGGATAGGATGTCTGCCCATGTGGGAATTGTTTTTAACAAATTGCCTGGGTCAGGGAGAGAAAATTAGATGGAGCAGCTAAACAGGTGGGCAGACAATGTGCACATTTTATCTGCCGGCCTCCTTTTCTGCCAGCGGATTTCAAGGAGGAGCCGGCAGGCAGAACCCAAGGTTTTCACAATCATGTGCGCTACCCATCTCTTGTACTCTCTCTCTCGTCCGTCTATCACTCTCCTCTCTCCCTCTCGACGCAAGACCGCTGTCGCGCGCACGCGTCTTTGCCGGGGGAAGGGGCGGGCGGGCGGACGGACGGAAAGCCGGGTGGGCCAGAGGTGCGCTTCTGGCAGCACACAGAACGTACGTTAGCTGACGACTGTCACACTGCTACGTCTTGGTGAATTCCAACCACCAGATGCGTCTTGTTGAATGCCCAACCACCAGATGCGTCATGGTGAATTTGCAACCACAAGATGGGTCTTGTTGGAGTTGCCAACTGCTAGATGTTTTTGACAAGTACCTACCGCCAGTCCCCACCACGTCGGCGTATTTGTAAGGAATTGG
>Ga0209208_10009909_pt1 | contig 12460 bp, 15 predicted proteins | sample S1TSphfallax_3_FD_187694 | JGI IMG/M metagenome (GOLD analysis project Ga0209208, IMG submission 187694) | Host-associated microbial communities from peat moss isolated from Minnesota, USA - S1T2_Fd - Sphagnum fallax MG (SPAdes) (version 2) | ecosystem: Host-associated > Plants > Peat moss >...
GTTGTTTGTTGTTGTATCAAAAGAAGACGTGCAACAAGTGCAAACGTCGCTGCACAGAAAGATCGATCTCATACCGACATGGTGAGTGTCTTTTTCCCTTTCTACAGGCTTCTTTCCTTCCTCATCTTCCAAAGACGCCACCATATGATCTTGTTGTAGCCATTGCTGAAGCGAAGAATGTCTCTCTGTTGTGTGTTGTCTGTCTTTGTGTCTGTGTGTAATGTGGTTGGTGTTCGGGGGAAGTAGAGAAGGAGGTTGTGTCTGTGGTTTGAGGTTTTTTTTTTTAGGGTTTTGGTGAGTATGTCTTGTTACGTTTCTTTGTTGTTGCGTTTCTTGTGCTTGTCGGTTCGTCTCACGAGTACCGCGCAAGCCTTCTTCTGATCAAGAATTAGGCAGTGATTACATGCTCTGCCTTCCTCCATTTCACCTTGCTACTCTCTTTTCATTAGGGATGTAGCAGTTTAGGGTTGAGGCTGCCTGAGACGTTCCTCAGAAACCTGTTGATTTTGCAATAGTTTTTGGCTTGTTTGTCTGTGTTTCGCTTTTTTTTCAGAGTTGCAGCCAATTTTGTTCACATTTGTTGCTTATTTCTTTTCCTGAATGATTGATTAATGGTACACCATTGTCCCTCTGCGGTTTCCTGAATGTTGTTTCTTAATCCCAAAGACCTAGCAGAGCTTTTGATCAAAATCTGTGCTCTGGAGGTTTTGTCTTTTTGCATGTAATGATAAGTTTAGCTTTTTTGTGATCAAATTTGGGCAGGATTCCAGGCATGGACAGGGACAAGGCCATGATGGAGGTGACTCGGCCCAGAGTACTGCAGATCTCACTGCCTTTGTAAGTCGCATGTGCTGCAATCCTCTTTCTAATGATGCAATTAAACAAAAATTTTGTACCACTCATGTTGTTATGCAGCAAAGGGTTTTCAGATGGCCAACTGCTTGTGAAGTGTCTCTTTGAAGGACACTAGATTCTGTGACTGGCATGTAGAAGCAAAGGAGAGTTATTTAGATTAGAATTGAAAAGGGTGGGTAACATCATGATTGCCGAAGAACAATCCTGTTCTGGATGTTTTGTTTGTAGATGCAAGTGGTCCTGAGCACTGTACTGCCTGGGAACTGCAGCATTATCCATGCCTAACATGAAAAAACTCAGATTTGGAGTTCCATTTCATATCTGAAACATAGCTCCTATACTGTAATTAGAGCTGCAGTTCTACTCTTCTAGCACTTTGGGGAATATAATCATTCTGCATGTGTTCATTGAAATTGTGCTGGATTATTCTGTTGGTTTATGCAGGTTCAAAACCTTCTCCAGCAGATGGTATGTTCAGTTCTTCTTGTCACCCTTGATCCTTAGGTTTCCATCCAAGCTGTCATTGTGCTAGTTGCTGACCTGTCAAACAAAAGCTGCACATCAGTGTTTTAGCTGTTCCAACCATTTTGACAGTTCTATTCTTAGAAGAGCATGTTTGTAATCATCTTGCAATAGCCATCTGAGAACATTCAGAATGAAAAACTGCCCACTGGCTCGGACTCTCACTTTTGACGAAGGTTGAATAATGTTGGAAAACATGAGTTCAATACTTTGGAAACTCTGGGATTTGTAGCTAGATATGGCTTAGATATGGAAATCCAGTGGGCTACTTGCTGAAAGCCTGATGATTCTTCATTCTGAGTGTGACTTAGTGTCAGTGGCATACACTGAAATTTTGCAAAATGCCAAATTGCTGTATTGTCTGGCACATTGGCAGCAATCCAGGTTTCAAACAATGTCGGACTCCATCATCTCAAAAAATATCCTTTTCCACCAAGCATCAGGTCAATTAGTCTTTGATCCTCTTGTCTATTTGTGGGTGGGTGATTTAGAGAGGGTAAGATCCATCTAGTTTTTCCCCTGTACAACATGCTGCCAGTTGGCAACCAGAGAGGAGGTTAAGTGTTGCAAGATGTGCTCTCCTCAAAAGTCCTTCATCAGATTGTAAAGCTTAGTGCTGTGACCTATGATGCCCTCTAGTATGTTTGTGAAACCTGTGATTTAACGAGGTGTAATAGTCCATCATCGGTTGGGTTAGATGTGAGTGCTTAACCAGGCCTTACTTGATGAGATGGGTTCGCGCATTGATGATTTGGAGAAGAGCATTGGTGAATTAGTGAAGGAGGCAGGTGTGGATTCACCACCTTCACCCCCAACATCCAGCCAAGGTCAACTGCCCCCCAAGTGAGTGTGAAACATTGTGTACAAATGGTTTCAAAAGTTGTGCAGAGATTTGGTGCTCTGAGAAGCTGCTGGTTGGAGCTGTTAAGCTGTCTAATGGTACCCAGAGGTTGGAGTGGCTATGCTTTGGTTTGAAGCAGACAAGATGAAGGTGTCTTTCTTTTAGTTTGAACCTGTGCATGTCTACATTAGGGTGTTGGCAGTTCTGGTGAATCCATAACAATGTCTTCTACTAGTATGCTTCGAGTGATGGAATTTAATCAGTATGTTCTGATATAAACATCTTTCTTTATCTTTGGTACAATTGGGACTGTGGCAAGGATCTCATTCCTCCATCATTCTCTTATGTTGACACTCTCTTGGGTGCTCAGTGAAGAGTGTACATCATTTTGTGAGAGTAACATGGATGGACTTGAAAGAAACCCTTTGCAGCAGCAGTTTTATGAATGATGACTGTCATCTTTCTTTTGCTTCTGTGACTTTCTCACTCCTGACTTGTCTGATGAGTAGAGTGAGAACTCAATGTGCAAGAATGATTTTCCCTGAATGTGAGAAATACACTGAAAAGCGGACAAAATTTAGTCCTTGTTGTGGGTTAGGGGTTAATGCCAGAATTGAAAACTGCAATGACATATACCTATTATCCAATGGGAAATATGGAGCAACCAGAAATTGATCCAGGGACTAAAGAACTTGAACTTGAAGACCTTGATTATCTCTGAAGATAAAGTTTTATGATATTTAGAAGCAAATGAGATTGTTTTTGGGGTTTTTCCCATCTTTCAACTCCTAATGCAGGTGGTAGCCATCACATAAGGTGGATGGGACAACCAAAACTTGAAGACTGACATATCCATAACCATTATCCATATCCGGAACTAGATTGGTTTTGAAAATCAGCATAATCCATAGTACTCAAAAGGAAGAAAAATTAATGATAATGTGGACTTGCTCCTCTTTCTTTCTTTGGTTACTTGCTGCTGCAGCTACAACAGGAACAAGAACAAAACATCTTTGCAGTAGTATATTCTGCTCCATTGCCGTATTCTGGAAGGCACCAACAACCATCCTGCCACAAATTTGGTGTGCATCACTCGATCAGTTAGCTAGTTGCTGCTGTACTGACAAGCATTGCATCCATATTTGCAAAACTCTTATCTCATAAGCAACTTTGTGGAAGAATGAGGCGAGGAAATTGATCAAACCCTACTACAGCTGTGCTCTGGCGAGAGACAGAACCACACACACACACACACACACATCAGGCGTTGAAAACAAGCGAAAGATGAGAGCTTCCGCGGCAACTCTGGACATCATCTTCGTCTAAAACATCTCGCATCTTAGCGAGGAGGGGACGACGACGAGGAAGATCTGATGAGACCAGGAGACGTGAGATTTGCATTTGTTGAAGAGAGCGATTTTTGTTCTTGTTGTTGTCTCGAACACCCTCAGTCAGGCTTCTTCGTCTTCTTCGTCTTCTTCTTCAATCCTTTGAAATGTTGTTATAGTTCAATAAATCCAGCATGATTAAAAACCGCAAAGGTTGTTCCTTTTGCAGCAGTCAAGAACAAAACCCCGACACAGAAAATGGTTTCATAAGAGAGGAGATTCCAGAAAATCTGTCTGTCAACTGTCATGTCCTGGATGCATTCTTCGCAGGTTTTATGATTCGGATGTTGTTGTGACACTCTGCAATTTTTACACCCATCCAGTTGATCAGCTCTTTCCTAAAGAATTCTCTGGTTGAGTATCATAGCTTATCTCTCTCTGTGCCCTTGATTTGCTTTCTGTTAGAAGTCATAGTGGGGATGTTGGTTTTTTTGGTGAAGGATTCTCATCCTCACCATTGTTGTTGTCTTTGGCATGTTTTCCAGATTATGTCCACCTCCAACAAGGAGGCAGAATCTTGCAACGGCAGAAAAGAGATCATCCATTAATAAGCCAAGTATGTTGTTGGGCATCAGCTGCTTTCTTTTTTCATGTGATTTTTCACTTGAATGATTCTCCTCATGGCAGTCTTGTCTACTTTTATGCCTCCTGATGTCACTTGTTGATGAGCAGGTGGAACTGATGCTCTATTTGGGTAGGGGTCAGCTGTGACAAATGGAGTGGATGAGCAGCACTGGACACAGTGCAGAGCTTTCCAAGTGAATGAGTTTCAACTCTTTCTGCATTGTTGCAATGGAAGATAATAATGTCTGATGGATTCTATCAACCATTGCAAAATTAGCTAGCTGTCAGAATGAGAGGAGGCAATGAGGTGCAAGGATGACATACAGATGGCTCCCGCAACACTGGTGTGCTTCTGCAGTGGAGAGGATGGCAGTTTTCCAGCAAGCAAGTTTGCGGAATGGTGCCATGCAAGCTGTTAGTGAGGGTGACCACAAGAATAAGGTGTGGGAGACTGAAGCAAGGTCAAAAGGAACCTGTCAGACAAGCTTGGAATGTGCTCTGAGAATAAACAGACATCATTGTGCTATGCGTAGTAACTTGAAGAACGTGACTGGAGCACTATGGCCAAAAACAGGCTACAATGCATCAGGTCCTCGGAAGTCCAGCAAGTTTGTCTTGCAGGGGGGCTCTTCTATAATGAGCAGGGAGATGGCTCAGTGGAATGATGAGAGGGTCTTTCCATTGCATCTTTCATATGGTGCCAATGAAATAGAGCTTTTACCAATTAGAAGCTTTCCTTGTTGCATTAGGTGCCCTGGAATGAGCAGCATGTGCACAAGTTTCAGGCTCAACATGATCAGCAAGACAGGACAGAGGCCCTGTCCTGATATAGGGTTAGGTTTCTGTGGTAACATTGGACTTGTGCACCAAAACACTCTGCAACCATCTTGGATACAGAGTTTTTCACCTACAGCAGCAGTTTTAGGGTTTCAGAAACATGAAGCCACAAGTTTGCAGAGTTTTTCAAGGATTTCAAAGAGGGGTTCACAATTAAGAAGACAGTTTTCAGCACTGCACAATAATATCCTCATAAGCAATAGCAGCACACTTTTCTCTTTGAATGCGAGCTTTTCCCCATCCAGCCCTAGACTTTCCTCTCATATGGAAGCTTGGAATGAGGAGCAGTTTAGAACCCAAGATGAGAACCCCAAAGCAGCACATGGTGACCCTCAACCTGAAGCAACAAGGCCATTTATGGGGAGGATGATCAGCAGGGAATCCAATAGCAAGGAGACCTTAAAACGTGAAGTGGAACAGACCTTCTCCACTGAAGAAACTTCTTCAATATATCTGGATTCATCTCTTGATCCAACAGTCATTGTCTTTGACATAGAGACGACAGGTTTTCTAGTGTCTGGAACCAAGATTCTTGAGTTTGCTTGCCGTGATTTGGCAGGTGGAGAATGCAGTACAATGCAAACACTGGTGAATCCAAACCAAGAAGTGCCCAAGAGAAGCACAGAGGTTCACAACATCACCACTGAAATGGTGAACCAGGCAGGTGTTCCAAGGTAAGCCTGAGGGACCATTAACCAGTCGTCTTTGAGTCTTTAGAAAGCTTGGCTACCAGGGGATGCTTTCTATTACTTTCAAGGATGGCCCATATCCACATTTTTCTTGAGGAAAGATTTGTCAGTGACACTTATTCTGCACCTATTCTTGTCATGCTCAGATTGGTTTTGCTGGAACTGACAGAATGGTTGCCTTCAAAGTGTTATTGTGGAGCTTTCTCTGCAATCCTGTAGATATGATGCTCCAAAACTCTGTTGAGAAACTATACCATGTTTGGAGGGTTGTTTGCTGGGGTCCAGTTGGGAGGAAGTTATGCCAGTAATAGTGAACTTTGTGGAAGGGAGACGTAAAGGCCATGAGCCAGTCATCCTGGTTGCACATAATGGGAGAGGTTTCGATGTACCTTTCATCATGAAGGAGTGCTATGCATGCTCATTGCAAGTCCCATCTCATTGGTACTTTGTGGACTCCCTGATTCTTGCAAGAGAGGCACAGAAAAAGACAACAGGTAAGTAAGATGCTTGCTCCAACATATTTTGTTGCAAATATGTGCATTTTGTCTGACCTTTTCATCCAAGGCTTAGGGTATCTGTTCTGTATCTGAATGTGCTGACATAGATGTTTTCTGAACAGGTGTGGTCAAAAACTGTACTCTGTCTCATCTATACAACAATGTATATAACCTCCCACCTGTCAAGAATGTGCACCGAGCAGCAGTGGATGTAAATATGCTTGCATATGTGTTTGCATGTGTGTTAAGGGACCTTGAGATGCCAGCTATAAAGCTTCTGGAACGAGCCTTCACTGTGAAGGAGATTGTCTTGAAACCAGAGTTGATACCTCCAAAACAGTGTCCTAGCCTGATCTCTATTCAACCCATTGAATCATCTTTGGACCTAGAACCCAGTGGGGGTGGGTTTGAACATTCCTTGGGCATTGCCAAGGAATCACAGGGCAACATGTATCAGAAATCTGCAGAAGAACAGTTAGGGATTTCTCAAGGCAGAAGTGGCTCTGACCAAGATTCTAGTCCTTCCTGGGAGGACCAGAACCTGATGGATCCATCGGAAGTGCCCTGTGTGAAAGAACTTGAAGATTCTCTTGGTTTGGTGCTGGGAAGTTCTCAGGATGATGTCTATGCTTTCCATCCCACTGAAGTGGAAGAGGTGGCCCCAAAATCACAATTACAGACTTGGACAGATGTGCCTTTAAAACAACCGTTGAGTGTTCCTGGGGATTTTGCAGCTGAATATCCCTCTGAAATGGGCCTGTCAGGTATTGTGGTTTCAGAAGATGTGGAGGTGTTGCTGAGGACTGAAAGGAATCAGGCCATGGAAATTGAAGGCTCTACTTGTGTTGAAGAGATCAGAACCCAAACTCTAGCTTCAGGAAGCATGAGAAATCAGGCTGGTGCTGTACAAGATGAGGAGTTGAGCAAAACAGTGGAGGGAAGGGAAGGTCTGCAAGATGGAGACTTCCTTGAATCAACCGAGGGAATTGAAGTATTGTTGGATGCTGGTGGGGATGAGTCTATGGTACAGTCAAATATGGGCAGAACTGCCTCAAAGAGAAGCCGAAGGAAACCACGAAGTATGTCACTGGAAAAACAGAAAGATCTCCAAAATGGAGATAGTCCAGAATCTTCAGAGACGATAATCCGACCACCATTGCATGTGGTGGGGGATGGAATATTGTCGCCAAGGACTACAGGCAGCACTTCGACTAAGAAAACAAGGGGGAAGCAACGAGCCAGAGGTAATGTCCAAACACGAGCAATCAATGGACCAATGAGAAGAATTCTGCAGACTAAGGCACTGCAGATAACAAAGAAAATTATGGTGCAAGGGGATTGAGGGTCACCATTTAGACATTCTTGAGAAGTCACAATTTAGGATATTCTGTCAAATAATTGACAGGTCTTGTGCAGTACATTGTTGATTGTTTTTGTCACTATTGACAAGTGATGCGTATCTTTGCACTTGCTGAAAAAGTATATCAAAATCTGTCTGCTAGATAAAATTACCAACATAATGACTTGAGACTTCTTGATGCTTCCGGAAACAACAAATAACAACTATGAAATATTTCAATACTACCTAGCAAGGTGCTTGCTTCAAGACTTTGAAAATAATGGTAGATTAGTGCTAAGTCATGATGAGAGGTTTAAACACACCTTTGGAAAATAAGTGGATAAAATCATAAAATAAAGCATGAAGAACTAAAGCATCACATTGGCCTTCTACATAACCCAAGAATTTTATAATGTACTTGCCCTTGTGTGGGAGGATCCAAACCACAAACCTTAACTTACTACAAATGATTTGTGTCCATTTGCTCCTGCCATTTGCTATAAAGAACTCTGAGCTAGAAAGCATTAAAAACTATAATGCAGACTATTGACTACAATTTCAGGATAATCTGAAATGCTGTAGTAACATGTGTTGTTTGACACTAAATATAAATTTCAAAAATATTGAAATTTTCAAATTTTTGTGAAGGAAAATAGAGATTACTTTAGAATATTCTGAAGGTCTATTTCTCAAAATGGAATCTTCAAATCAAATAATTATTCAACACTGAAATGTTGAACTTGCCAGGATTATTGTCAACAGATGAGCTACCTCAGCTCTTCAGATTAGAGGAGGGAGAAAAGAACTAGAACACATAATCAAACAGTATGAGACTGACACCCAACTCCAAAGTAGATTCTTCTGGAAGATCAACAATTGTCCTGACTAACTGAAAATGCTGCGAGCTATAACCTGAAAAGAGAACAAAATCCAGTAGAGGATTACATATCAAATACTCAACATGGCATCCACTTGTGAAGGATTTGACCAGTCTCGATTTGGGACATCCCTACATGCTACATCCTTCTTTCAATTTTAGACAGCCAAAGTACACATCTTCCAAAAAAGTAGGATTACCCTATGGGTAACCATTTACTAGGCAAAATTGCAATTCAGAAGAAAATGTTGCATCAACCTACACTGCTCCCCCACCAAGGCCTTGTTACCTCCCACATGCACACACTGTTATCAGTGACTCATCACCTGACAAACCAAAGGAAAATGAAGAATTGCTAAACAAAAGTTCCCTGCTGCTGCAGTCCTTTCATGGTAGCCTAGCCCAGAAGTACCCACTTCTATCATATCCACTACCCCTCACCCCTTACTCTATGCCACTTTCTTTTGCTCCACATATCAGAGAATTGCTTCCAAAATCTTGTCTGACCTTACACAGCAGTGGGTGTTGAAGGGCTATTGCGAGGGAAGGAGCCAGACCCATTACGGGGGAGCTGGTTACCAGCACCACGCCTGGAAGGCCTTAGCCCAGCTGCATTCCCACCTTGTCCATCAGCACGGCGGTTGGCATCAGCACCACTATTGATGCCATTGCTATTAGAAGCCCCACCTACAACATTAGCACCCAGAAATCCTCCACGAGGTGCTCCAGGAGCTCTTCCTCTGTTAGACATTTCCCGATCCCGCTCCTGGCCTGACCCACGTCCTTGACTACGGCCAGAATATGAGCCACGTCCTCGAATCCCATCACTGCGGTAAGGACGCTCGTTCCTTCCCTCCTGTGTCCGTTGTCTCGGAACTAAGTGTCCCAAAACCACCCTTCCAGCATTTGTCAGCAACTCAACTCAAGAATATACACAACAGCCACAAGCTTGCTCTATGCAAGAATCACACAGAATAAAGACAAAATCTTCTGAAATCAAATTTCTGTCATTTGAAACATAATTGCTCTGTATAATCACAACCAAGTCAATATGACATCTAATGAATAAAACGATCACAGTCCAGTTCTCCTAGTTCAGGAAAGTAAAAACACAATTTCAATGACTGCTTTAGAATGGACCCTATTCAACTGTTCTTCAGTATGTGTTAATGCTGGATAACAGAAAATGATTCAGATATAGGCTATTGGGTTGGAGGACAGAATAACAAGGTAAGGATATTGGACCTCGTGATCCCATGGGTCTCTTCTCCTCAACATATGCTGGGCGACCACCAATTGACACAGGGGAGGCCTGCATGACATGCAGCACTACCCATCAGCCTACAGTGCACCAAGACCCAGCATTTTTTGTCACAAAGAACTGCATTCTGCATGTGAATCCCAACTTTCAAGCACTGAGAGCTCAGCCTCGATTCCCGCAACAGGCTTTGAAGAACCATAATGGTATAACATATCAGCTGGTCTTGAAAACAAACATGTCTGATTCAATAAAATAATCTGACACTTTTGAGATTGCTCCCCAATCATAACTGTTTTTCTATGGCAGACACTTTCAAACTCCTCTAACAAAAGTGGAATGAAGTTCTGTGAGCAAGAGTACCTCAATTGCATTTTGAGCAGAGATTGAATTTTCAAACTCCACAAATGCGTAGCACACACCTTGCTGATGACAGACAGAAATTATGTCAGCAACCTTCACCTCATAGATACTAAAATCTTTGCAGATAGGTATATTCACACAGCAGAGTTCCGACCTACCTTCTGACTTCTGACATTAACACCTCCAGGCTTGATTGGCCCAAATTGAGCAAATTGCTCCTCAACCTCAGCTGGCATTATGTTGATTGGCAGATTCTTGATGTACACTGAATGGCCATCAGCTGCAAAGAGACATGGAAAGACAAAAGGACATCATTTACAGGGCAGCCTTGCTGGTGTCTCATCACCTACCACTAATGACAAAAGCAGACCAATGATTCTGCCAACATCACTATCTCCAAATTGAATAATACTACATTGTTGATGGGGACTGCTCTTAACAATGGGAGATGAACCTTCAGCCTCATGTGGGGCATTTTCATCAAGTGTATTATGTGTATCGCCTGAAGCAGGAGATGATGAAGAGACTGTTGGAGCAGCTGAAGCTTCTGGTGCAGGTTGTGCAGCTTTGGGTGCACTATGGAATGCAGGTGCAGCTGAGCCTCCTGCATTTCTCAACCGTAGCTGGATGCAAAACCAGACACAGTCCACTTGTTATGAAACCACCCAACCAGACACTTCAGCTATCCACATGGACATCATAGTTCCATAACTCTGTGACACTAATGGAACTGGAATAGCTGTAACTTACAATAGAGGCATATGACACCTTTGGCTTCTCTCCAGTCAAGATGCTGTCCTCTTCAAGAGGGTGTGAAGGAGGTGAAGGTGAGCTGTAACTCTGGACAGGTGGGGAAGCAGGCTCCTCATTGTTTGGTGATGATATATCAACCTGGGCTATATCCTCTGCAGGTTCATTATCCTGTACTTCTAAAGCTTCCTGCTCTGTGATATCAACCTTTTCTTCGATTCCAACCTCACTGTCAATTGATGGTGGTGATACAACCTCCCTTGATTCCATTTCCACCACCACATGTCCTTCAACAGCTACAACACCACATAAAAAAAAATTAAGAAATAACCTTAGTACAACACTAGTTAAAATGTTCACAACAAACAGCACTTGGATACATGATAGCCTGGAGAAGTACCTGGCTCTGGTGCAAGTGGGAGCTCTGGCACACCATTTGGCAAACTAGGAGCTGATTTTGAGACCACTGGTGGTGCCTCATCAAGATAACGAAAGATGTCATTCAGCACAAAGTAGCCTTTCTCTTGTGGGGCCAGGAAAAAACTCTGTGTGAAATTCCTGTTGCCAGTGCTCTTGCAGGAAAGTGATCCACTGACCATCACAAGAACACCCCCCATTAGAGAATCCTGAGAATCCACGGTCTTAATCTCTGCTTTGAAGTCCCCATAATCCAAAGACATAACTTTTTTGTGGATCTCCTGCATAATCAACAAGCAATACAGAGTTTCAGAAACATGAATCACATGACAGCGTAGGCAGAGGCAATTGGAAACCTCGTTGATACAAAATCAAACGGGTTGCAGGTTCAAGTAGACATACATCTTGTGTCATTACTGTGTCCACTGCACCATCAGGACCAGCCTCAGCTCGGGTGAAGAGGCTGGCATCAGTGTAAAACCGATGCACCACCTGAGGACTTTGATGGAGCACATTATAATACTGGTTCACAAATGCATTCCCAACCTGCACTCCCAAACCCTCAACTAAGTTCAGCTCATTTATTCTAATAAAAGGATAATACCCAAGTGTCAAATGGAGGATGATCCATCAACCCAACTGTGGGAGGGGAGAGTTCTGTCTTTCATCAAATCTGATGCTTCTACCCAAAAGTTGCAATGATATGTGAGTCAGGCAGGAATCCCAGTGCATACCACATGTGCTGCTGCTGGGATGGCAGCAGCGGCATTTGCCGGATGATTCGCCATAGCTCCTGCAAAAAACCTACAAGAGACCTTTCAGACAAACATGGCCCATAATACCCATTGTCCCAGTTGATGCTCTCTCTCTCTCTCTCTCTCTCAACCACAACCAAAACAAAAAAAGAGAAAAGTTACCGTCTACTCCCGTTGCAAACGCAGGGGAAAACGCTTGCACAAACTGTCGTCCTTCCCTTCCCCGTCAGCGGCAGCAGCCGCCCTCCTCCTCACAACAAGATCCGAAACCTCCGAATAATACCACCACCAACAAAAAAAACCCCCCGATCGCAGTCTGGGTCCAAAACTCCTAACAAACCCAAAGAACTGCCAAGAACAACAAAAGTGACCGAAACTAAAACTCCTCCCCCTCGCCCGCTAACCCCCCCTTTCTGAAAAGCTAGAGAGAGAGAGAGAGAGAAAGAGAGAGAGAAAACACCAAAGGGGAAAAAAAAAAAAAAAAAAAAAACAAAAAAAAAAAAAAAAA
>Ga0209208_10009910_pt1 | contig 12459 bp, 6 predicted proteins | sample S1TSphfallax_3_FD_187694 | JGI IMG/M metagenome (GOLD analysis project Ga0209208, IMG submission 187694) | Host-associated microbial communities from peat moss isolated from Minnesota, USA - S1T2_Fd - Sphagnum fallax MG (SPAdes) (version 2) | ecosystem: Host-associated > Plants > Peat moss >...
CTTTCTCAATGAGAGCTTTGTTGGACACATTATTGAGCTTGGTTTCTTGTGCCCTACATCATCATGTGCAAAATCGTACAACATGGCGTTGTTTGTTAGTTCTTGCGACTCAAGGTAGGGCAAGGCAAAGAAAAAATGGGCTGAAAACAAGTTGATGCAAGAAAAAACCTTAAAATCTTGCGACTCAAGGTAGGTCAAGACAAAGAAGAAATGGGCTGAAAACAAGTTAAGGCAATAAAGAGATTTAAAATATTGAGAAAGTGAAAAAGAAAAATTAGTAAAAAAAATTTGTATGAATTTTCACATTGGAAGTTGAGAGTTTTGAAATGTTCTAAACCTTTCGGACAAAAATGGAAAAGGTAAACCTTGTGTAATCCAAAAGTTATTTGTACCATTGGAAAGTTTTTAACTCCAAATTTCAAAAGTGAACTTACAATTTCGATTTGGAACTAAAAAGCCAAGAATTATGGTAAAGAGAAGGGTCAAAAACCAAACCAACAATTTGACTTCTAACTAATAAAACACAAGAAATAAAGTCAAATGACCTTTGATGCATGTAACATAATCTTGAAAAGATCTTGTTAAGGGTTACAACTTTGAAGTTGGAAGCTCTTCAATTGGAACTCACATGAAAAAGTTAAGAGCTCACAAAATTGTGATACTCAAAATTTGGGAATTTCAAAACTTCTTTGGGGAACAAAAAGTCATTTCAAAATAATTTTTAGAACAAGGTTTAGAATATAATATCGTAGGGAAGAAGGTGGTGGCTTGCTTTCAATTTTGGGTCATGCAAATTTGATGAATCCAAAATAAGTTCCTAACACAAAATTGATTTCATTGTCACTAATCATTTGCCTTGTGCAAATCACTTATTTGTGAAGTGTTTATTGGGTAGAAATTAACCTAGCCCGATTTTGCTAAGAAAATGACCCATTTTGTGGGATTGTTATAGGTAGGGAGAGGGGTTTAAATGAAATAAGGAACATGTTAAAGAAGATAGGAATTTTGGGGAGGGGAAGGAAATCATGATCCAAAGGGGTTAGGATAAAGTTTTATTTACATTAGATTTTAAGGAATGGTGGGCTAGATAGGATGGGAAAAAGTGGGTTGATTAGCCTAGAAAAAATAAGGTCACTTTATCTTGCCTTGGATTGGTTAATTTATTGGGTAAAAGGGATAGTTGGAGAATATCAACTACTAGAAATTCTTTTTAGGTACAAATTAAGGGGTTAGGTTGTTATAATAGGTTGAGATTTATTGGTCAACTCTTCTTGTTGACTTTTCATTTGGATGTGAAGATGTTGAAATACTCATGAGTTTGAGGTGGAAGTAGGAGCACTTTGTGAAAACTTGGGGACAATTTTAAAGGGAATTAGGTATATCACCAAAAAACAAATGGGAGGTGATTATTCATTCATGAAAAATGAGACTTTCAAGGTAAACTCAAGGAAAGATACATGATAAAAGGAGGTGGAAGCAAGAGTGGGAGGCAAGGGAGGTGATGGCGACTATTATTGTCTTTGATGAAAGAGGTCACTGGAGGTGGTTAAAGGGAGGAGGTGAATAATGATAAAAAAAAGGTTTAAGAATGGGGGAGGTGAAAAGGAAATACAAAAGGGGAATTCAAATGATTTGTAAGAAGTAGAGGTCGTTTTAGGGTTTTGAGGGGACTAAATTGAGTGGGGAAGTTGTGGCATGTTGTGTGTTATTTTTGGCATATTTAAAATCTAGTTAATGTTACAATGGGGGGGCAGTAAATAGAGGGTGAAAAAGAAAACAAATGAACAAACCATGAAAAAAAATGAATAAAACCCCTAATCTCTCATTGTAACCACCTTTGTAAACTAAGGTAAATTAAACCTAGATTCTTACTTGATGAAGGGTACAAAAAGGAGAAGTAAATTTGAAAGAAAATTATCATTTGTAACATTTTTTGGGGATGTTTTTCAAAAAAGGAATAATGACCCAAGTATGAGTTGTTTAAAATGTTAATTCTGCACTTAATAGTGTTTGTGAACACGTCATTTCATCTTAATTTTCATCTCAAAACTCTTGTTTGCCCTTCTTTTACTAATGTGTGAAATTAAAAAATGTTTTGTCAAATTCTTCTTCCTTGAATTATATATTTTTTGTTGCTACCATTGGGGGTTCATTTCCCAAGCCTTCAAAATAACTTAAAGATGCATCAAAATTCATGTTTTATAATTAAAAAAATTATGTTGGTTCTACATGTTACATTGTCCCACATTGATTTGAAATTCAATAACTTTCAAAAAAGAATGAACATACCCAACCATGAACATAATTTTAAATTATAACCACATACGTGGTTTTCAAATTTACCATAAACCCAAGGTCAAACCAATCCAACATTGTGACAAAACCAAATGATTTTATGAAAGGTAAACATTGTTGGCCACATTCTATGTTAAATAAAACTCATTAGGTAGTGTTTAAAATTCAATAGATTCAAAGATGTGTGATGGTGTGGTTTTTAAATTATTTCCACTTGTTAGAAATACGGGTCTCTAATAAATGAAAAATGACCATAAAACATAATAAATTAAATTATCTTCAAAATTACATGTTAAAGATCCAACACCTAAGCTTATATATGAACTTTTCGCATTCATTGAAATTCCCATGTTCACCATTGTCTTTCCTAAAGTTTATTTTGTGTTTAGTTTTCAACCAAACTATCTCAACACGGTCATTTAACAAGAAAGGAATTTAAAGCATATTTGTACGCCCATGGCAATTTGATCAATTAGTAATAATTTGTATCCAATCTTGTTTCTTTTGCTTTCCATTTTTCCATTGTGATTTTCCTATTGTGTTGGCACAATAGAAGTGTTTTTTCATAGTAAGGACTTCAATATCTTGTGATGGAGGTATTGAATGGATTTTGGCATGAAATGCATAACCTTGTAGGTTCTTAGCAAACCATGCCCCCATAAAACTTTTTCTTGGACTTTTGTATGTTTACATTTGTAGCTTGTTGATCTATGTGTGTCTTTTTTTTGGGTTCGTTTTTCCTTGTTTGTGATTTTTTCCCATGTATTTCGTTCCCTTTCATATATAATTAGTTTATTCCTAATTGTTTTAAGGCAAACAAATATGTTCGTAGTAATCATGATTGACTTCCTATAATCAATCATTGTTTCTATGGTTTGTCTTTTTGTTATAGTGGAAGGCAATTTGGGAAACATAAAAAAATTAGATATTGGTGGCCTAAGTGTGGTGGACCAATACTCTAGTAATTCAATAAACTTATTAAATGTTAGCAAGTTATTAAGGCCATTCAATGAAATTCCTGGTTTTTTTAATCAAAAAATTAGGAGAAAAAAATGAACATTTCAATTATGCAACATTAAATGAGATATAGTCATTAAAAGTTAATGAAAAGAACCGAAATTATAAGAAAGCATTCAAGCTTTCTAACATTCAAAATCAAACAAATATAATTTCATAAGAAAAATACAATTTAAACAAACATTTGGAAAAGAAGATATCAATAATGTTAAAAGAAATCTAGTTTTATTTTAGAGTATAGTAAAAAAATCCTTACATAACACACAACACACACCCCTTTAAGTTTCCCCCCTAAAACCTCTAAAGCACTTAGAAACGATGGATTATTGTCAAGGACACAAAGAACCACAAGAACAAAGGTTAAAAAATATATATAAGTAAAATTTTCAAACAAGGAACAAAACAAGATAATTATGTGATTCAACAATAAGAACATAAGAACTAAGAACAATAATAGGAGATGTGCAAGACAAACGTGAAAATAATCTTTATTTTGGTAACATATGTAAATATGAACATGAAAACAACATGACAAGGCTATGATGCAAGATCGTGCTTAAGATTGATGTTGAATATATTGAAGGAAATAAGGGGTCCTATTCTTATTTATACCCCTTTGGGGACCTAGCTCATGGAAGCCTCCAAATAGGCTTCTACATGTGCATCAAATAAGGAAGCTTCTTGGGACCTTCCTAATTAGAAGTCGATTATGAATTAATTGACATTTAATGAAAGTTAATTCGGACTTAACTAAGAGTCAACTAGGAATTAATTAAACTTCATTAAGACTTAACTAAGACTTTAACTATGAGTTAACTAGGACTTAACTAGGATTTAATTAGGAGTTAACCAAAAGTTAATTTAGATTTAACTTGGATTTAACTAAAACTTAACTTGGACCTAATTGAGATTTAACTAAAGGTTAAATGTGATTTAATTTAGAGTTAATTGGAACTTAATTAAAACTTAATTAAAACTTAACTAGGAGTTATGGATGAACATTATGGCTAAATTCCATCTATTAGAAGATGGTGTCCAATGTTCACATCCATCACAATTACCCCAAATGTCAAAGGAATCCCCATAATTTTTAAAACACATAATAAATCTTATTTTAAAAAATTTATCAGAAATCAGTTCAATCAACTAGTTTTTCGATTCTAAAAATATATTTTTTCAAAATTGGTAATATATTGTGGGTAACAAAAACTAATAGAAAAATCTAACAGAGAAATAAATAATAAAATTTAGTAAAATCAAATCATTACACTAATATGCATCCAAATTGACTTTGTGTTTCATTAGATTTTGAATGAAATTGGACAAATTTACCATAATGAAAGTAAATAACCCCTTAGTAAATGGGGATCAATTGCTACATATAGATGAATTCATTAATAATTAAATCATCAATAATAAATTCATTAATTATGAATCTAAACTAAACATTTAAGAACCTTCACTAGGTTATTTAACATAAGCTAGGAACCTATCCCATTTAAACACCTTGCCCACCAACCTATGGTGCAAATGTGAAGGTTTGAACCAATGTTTGGTGGTCCTCACATTTTTGTAAGAACCAATTGGTCCCGATTTGCACATAAGTTTGTGAAAATTGATCGATTTTGGTTTTCACATAGGTTTGTGATAATTAATTTGGTTCTTTTTTCTTTTTCTTTTTTTGACATGCTAAAAACCTAGTCAAGTATCAAATTTTCTTTAATTTCCAAGTTAAGTCGATTTTCAAACACAATAGCTTTCACAAATATAATAATAGTTGGTTTTAACATTCGGTTCTCACAAATTAATTATTGAATTTTCTTCTTTTTTTTCTTTTTGCATCCCAAGTTAGGGATATTTTAAAACCTATAATTAAAAAAATTGATGAGAATGCAAAAAGAAAGCTCCATGATTTGCATGATGGATTTTTTGAATTTTTTAAATCATCATTTTTGAGAAAAAAAATTGAAATTTTCAACATAGCTGCTACCTAGGTGGCCAATTAAAGCAAGAAATAAACTAGGCTTTGCATGTTGATGTTTAAACAACTAAAATAGGGCTTGTTTGCCACTTTTAGAGGAAGGCCCCATTGTTTATGGTGTCCAAAGAATAGATGGAGCCCTCCTCTTGGCACATTTGTCACATTCAAAATTGGTTAAAATGGATTAGAGGCAAGAAAGTTACAACCCCCCAAAATAAAGGGGGTCGATTTTACAAAAAATTATCAATCAAATAACTCATAGCCTATTTCTAAACCCCTTAAAAAATCCTTAAATATTATTATATTGCCTTTAGATATATAAGATGATTTGTAGAGCTTAAGATGGCAATTTCAGAGTAGTTTAAATCATTCAATTTGAACTAGAAATGAGAAAATTGTGCATGATGAAGTAGGAAGGGTCAAAATGAATTTATTTGTTTAAACACATTTTACAATTTGAAAAAACATAGTTTCTTTACTACTTGTTTTTAGATGTTCCTTTGGCTTTACATTTTAAAGATGATTTGTAGAACTTGATGAAGTGTTCTTCTAACATTTTAAAACACTCAAAATGGAAAAGAATTGAGAAAGATCTATCAAAATGTTATGTGATAAGATAGTGTTTAGTGATAAACATATATGCCCTACTTTACATCCTAGACTTGTGGACAACAGGCCTAAGAACTGAGATTGGGTTTAGACCCAATACTTTATTCATGTATCAAGTCTTTAACAAAGGGGTCAAAGCATGATTGGGATACCCCCTAAGAAACATTGAAGACTCATTCCTACATCACAAATTTAACATGTGACAAATTAATAATGAAAATTGTGCAAATTTGTTCATTCATAAGTTCATACATATCGCACATGAATATCATGCATTGAAAACACATTTGACACGTAAATAAATGTGTTGAAAAATGAAATACTAACTTATGAATGAATGAATGTCACACGAATTTGCATCTTCCAATAAATCCGAATGTCAAATGTATTTTCAATGTATGATATTAATATGTGAAACACATGAATCATGAATGGACTAATGTTACATGATTTCCATTTATAAATCATGAGATGTTGAGTTTGTGATGTAAGGATTCAAATTATTCTTCTTTTTCACTTTTCCTTTGATTTGTTTTTAAATTTAATGTTTTTACTCATGTCAAATGAAATAATTTTGTTCCAAATTTTACATACAAGTTGCAACAATTGATGAGGTTTTTTTTGTGTTCCAAGGAAGTCAGAAATCAATAATAAGTGAAGGCCTTTGAGTGATGTTTAAAATTTTTTTTATAATTGATCATGAAAGAAATCTTGATCTCTAATTTATGCAAGTTCTATCCATTCCAAAATACATATGTGAAATTCCACAACCAATTGCTTTGTAATGACGTGTTATATAGCCGCCAAGGTTGTTAATTTAGCCTATTTACATTACCCCCAAAAAATTTATCCATAAGAAAACACACTATTAAATGCAGGAATAATATCCACCTAGAAGAGAGGAAATAGTTTATTGTATGACACCATTTAACCTATTGAAAAGAATGAGTATGTACATCTCAAATTGATTCTAAAACAACTTATCTATGTTAAAATTTACCTTTGTAAATGGTCTTATTTATTGCAATCATTTGATGTTGTCATGGGTTCACACTTGAGCTTTATAATATAACTTCATCAAAAGAGTTCCAATATAGCCCACAACGAGATCAAACATAATTTTTTCATTGAACATTCTTGACAATTTAAATCTATCAACAACATTTTGAACTATGATAATATTTTTAACACCTTCTTCATCCAAAGTGATTGAAAATTGCTCTTCAAGTGCCATCATGATTTCAACCTGCATGAGCAAGGAAACAAAATTAACAATGTAACAAAACCATACACCTCAAAATGTGTAGTGTGATGTGGCAAGAAACATATCAAATACTTTGAAAGCTACATTCCAAGCTGCAAATAATTTTGGTGCACAAATGTTGTGCAATCATGAACAATAACAATCATGAACATGGATGTGGCAAAACCTACTATATAGGCAAAATTCCTAAAAGAATTGAAATGATTTGCTTAAATTTTGAAGCTCATGTAATCCCTTATGTTAAATGTTGAAAATGAACTAGAAGATAAATGGGTAGGGAAAGAAAGATGGATTTTTTAAACACCAAAAAACTTGACATTAACTTGAAGTACTCATGAAAATAGGTGGATATTGAATATTACAAAATTAAACATCACATGTTTTTAATTCTAAACCTAATCCTCCACTACAATTTTTTTAAATGCCCATCTATTATAATCTTAAACTTCAACATTCTCATGGATCTAACAAATATCCTATTAAGTCAACAAAATTCTCAAAACTTTAGTTTGAAGCAATTCACATGCCCAAAAATCCTCCAAATCAGCAATTGTTTATATAGAATTTAAAATTTTGTTGTTATCTAAAGTTCTATGTAGTTATTGCCTTTGGTTACAAATCCACAAAAAAATTATATTTATAAAGTGTGCCCTTCCAAAAATTTCCATGTGTTTTGGCTCTTGTAGCAATTGATCTTCAAAAAAAAACCTTGCTAGCAAGTTGCCCATAATCAATACCGTTTTTAGGCCATGATCCATAGATCATGAAAATGCCAAAGGAACTAAATCACATGCAATTCCAAATAAATGCAACTAACTTTTTAAAATACAAATAACTTCAAGAGAGTGCAAATCCGAAGTTTACTCATGTAAAATGATTTCAAATTTTTATGCACCTCAAGTTGTTTTGGTTGTTCAGCTCCCAAAAAAATCATGCCTTGCCAGAATGTACCATGCCCTAGCCTCGATAGTAGCCTAACTTGCAAATTAAGCAGAGTAGCAACTAAACCCATAGAACTAAACCAATGATGAGTTGATCCATTTCATCCCACGCATAGTAAAAAAAATTGAACAAAAATCATGTGTACAACTCTAAGTAAAGAAAATTGATTACATAAAACATTCAACAAACTTGAAGAACTTTGATCAGGTACATGGATAATTTACTATGCAAAATGAGACTAAGTATGTATGCCCTAATTACTTTAGTTGCAACTCCCAAAAAAATAATGCCTTGCTAGCTTGGGACCATGCCCTAAAGGACCTTCATAATGACCTGACCTACAAATGAAACTTGAGTCACATACACAAGCCCATTGAAAGTGAATTTCATGAAATTTTTGAACTAATCCATAAATTCACACACTTGAAAAAACTTCAAAAAACATACATGTGCATCAATTTCAGGTAAAGAGAGCATTACAACTAAATAATGACATAGAGAAATCTTATTGATTAGATTACCCAAAATTTAATCCAGGAACTTTGTTGCTTCAAGTGCATTTAATATGATGTCCACCACCTCCATGGATAATTCGTATGATGCATATCTACCTTTGATTGTGTGTTATGTGGGAGGCATGGGAAACTTGGAGGCTAATATCAAATGTGAAAAACATAGGCAAGGGATTTGTCATTTCTAAACAAGTACGAACGAGTATTTGGAGATAATTTATCAAACCACATTCCACGCAATACAACATCCCCTTCCACATTTTATTCATTGTTCTAATCATCTTTGAATGATTCTTGGATTATGTGCATGCCCTTGTCAACATTATTTCTCTGACATCTAAATATTGGGTTTCAATATTTTCAAGGAACATGGTGACACATGACTTTTTTACTCACAACAACTTTGGATTTTGATCCACATAATATACACATAAACATGACAACTCACAACATTGTGGCAATGTTGGATTTCGATACGATCTAAACCTTGATGCATTTTGTGACTTCCAATCAAAATTTCACAATCCCAACTTTTGGACCTATCCACATCACCAACTTTTACCTCCCAAAACCACTGGTTAACATTTCTCCTATAACATGTGCATCATGCTGCTTGTTTAATTATGCTCTCAACTCACTTCCCTTGCATTTTGAAGCTTTTGGCCCAAAGGTTTGATCTATTATTTTCTAATCTTTCTTTTTAGTAAGGCTCCAAATCCATCCACTTTGCCTTTCTCATGTCTAGTCACAAAGAAATTCCAAATCATTTGGCATCCAAAAGGACAAGATTCAGAAGTAGTCAAACTTGGATAATGTGACCAAAAATACCATGTTTTGCTGCTCTTGAATTGCCCAAAACAACCATCGTTCCACACAATGTGCTTAATAGGAGTACATCCTTGATCTGATAAAAATTTCCAATGCATGATGAAATAATGTTGCACAAAAAAAGTATAATGAAATGTGTCATATGAAATGTAATAATGCTAATTTTTAATGACTTTGGGCATCTCCCAACCAAGTATGTAGAGAGGATTGAGCCTATAAATCAAATGGACAAAGATACTTATATGGATGTTATGCCAATGCATACTCTAGATTTTCATTTTGCACCCACATTGTGTAATTTTTAGAGAAATCCACACAAGAAATGATTGATCCATTGGGTATTGTCATAAGTATTAACTTGAAATGGTGTTCTTGCCACTTGGCTATGAAGTTATGGGTCACAAATGATTGTAGCCTTGGCTTGAAGTATGATATCAACTCCCTAGGAGAAATATCATTATACAAAACCTTGGGAGCTTTCTTGTTTCAACCATTAGATATATGCCCAACAACATCATACCTAACGCTTTTACATTTCACGAACATATATGAATACAACTTTTAAGGACAAAAAATCAAATTTTAAATTCCACAGAGCCTACATTCACCCATTAAACAAGCTTGATTCCGCCATTGCATGTTACATAACTTCACACATACAATAGCAGTCCAAAGATCTGTCAAATTTGTATAGGTTGTGTAATGTGCATTGCAGTTGCTGGTATTAATTGTGCCAATAGTTGGAGCACAAACTTATACACAAGTATAGTTGCAAGTATCATGGGTCCCCTGTGCCATCTAGTTAGATGTCATTGAAGCCATTCAAAAGTTCCTTGACCTTTTGGTGGTAACGACAACAACATGTGTTCCAAGTGGTTAACCTTCTCACCCACCAAGGTTTAAAAGACCAAAATGTTGTGAAAATTACAAGAATAATTGGATTTTTGGTCTTGAAGTTTGTTAAAAACTCCAATTACAACCAACAATTGAATTACAAAATGTAAAACATTTGATCTTATCACCATACTTAATCAAATCATTAATGAAAGATCATTAGATCAAAATATTGAAAGGAAATTAGACCAATTTGGATCAAATGCTTCATTTAGACTAGTATTATAATTATCACATCAATAAGAATTGCATGACAATGCTAGTTAAGGCACACCAATGAATTAATTTTTTTAATTTAATAACCTACAAAACACAAATGAACTTTCAAAACCAAATTCATATAATCAAATGTTTACTAAATAAACACATCCCTCACTCACATAGTTTGATTTGATCAATGTTTCAAGTGCAATTTAAACACATTAGTCATTTAATAAGGATACAAACAATAAAAATTAAAGGAACCCACATGTAAGGAACAAATAACTATAATTGTAAGCACAACCAATGTAATTAGCACTTTACAAAGTAATGTTGAACTAAACTTTTAAAAAAATAGTTAAGTAGTTTAAACACATCCATCGTTCTATAAGGATAGTTCAATGATAATCACGAACTTAAGTAAATAACATAAGCAAGTGCTCTAAGCAAAAAATAACTAAGCATTCTGAGCACATCCATCACTTTATAATGACATAAGTGATATACACATGAACTTAAAGAACTTCAACATAAGCACTCCAAGCACAACCAAGGTATTTAAAACCCTACAAAGCACAATTGAACTTTCAAGCAAGAAGAAAGTAAGCACTCTAACCACATCAATCATTCAATAAGGATAGAAGTGATACAATGAAAAAACCTAAGGAAAAAACATAAGCACTAAAAGCACAACCAAAGTATTTGGCAATCACTTTTAGCACTTGTAATCCTTCACATGATTCTTCAAAGCATAATAGTCATGAATTAAGGAGAATGCCAAGGAACCTAAGTAAACTTGACATAAGTACTTAAAGCATTACTAAATTATTTATCTATCATTTAAGCAAAATTATACTCCATTATATAAGATACACCATAATGATTCATTGTATCATAATCCAATGATAGAAAGGACAATAATTGAATGAGGTTTTAACCATGCATATGTAGTAGACATTTGAATTTTGTAGCATTACAAAACACATCAACAACTGAATTTATTCCTTGCAATAACAGATGATCATTTAATTTTGCAACATTACATAATAAGAAATGAAAACAACCTTCAAAACTAAGTTCTGTGGAACCAATTAAGTGCCAAATAAAAAACAAACTTACTTGTGAAATCTGCAAATAATGTGTTGCATGTGATTCATATGATTTTACTCCAATCCTTTTCCTCCCAATGTTTTTGTTTTTGTGATTTGGGGAAATGGTAGTTTATGTACTCCACCAATCTAACACAATTTTCTTGTGTAGTTTATATAAGCATTAACACGTTTTGCCTTCCTATAATTCAACCAAAATGTGTCACTTTAGGTATCTAACAATATGTGCAACTTTATGCCCTTCTTAATGCTCCTTTTATTAACACCTAAGACTTTTGCAATGTCACATTCACTGCTCAATGATTATGAAGTTGCCAATGTGCAAATAATATATTTTGCAACAAGTTTGGAGTGGTGTTGGCCAACAAGATGAGTATTTAACCCATCCCTAAGGTTTTCCACCACCTCTAGGTTATGTATCACAATAAAAATATCATAACAGTATGAGGGCAACATACCTTTCACAAGCGAATGACCAAAAACTTCTTAAACATAATTTGAAATTCCTCCGAATACCCACTTACTTTATCTAAAACTTAGACTATTATGCTTCTTGCAAGCTCTGTACTTTTAAAAAAAATTTGCCTAAAATGCAAATCAATTGATTGAAATGTACCTCCTTTAACATTATGTAGGATTTCATTAGTTTTAGTTTCAAGTTGCATTGTTGCTTTTACTCGTCGTGTTATTGAACGCTCCCTTCAAAGCTTCACCCATTTACAATTTTTGTCTTTCCTCTTTTGAGTGTACCACTTTCAATACGCTTTGCTGCCACGAGTATGCACCATGTATGTCTTTAATGGATTG
>Ga0209208_10009911_pt1 | contig 12459 bp, 11 predicted proteins | sample S1TSphfallax_3_FD_187694 | JGI IMG/M metagenome (GOLD analysis project Ga0209208, IMG submission 187694) | Host-associated microbial communities from peat moss isolated from Minnesota, USA - S1T2_Fd - Sphagnum fallax MG (SPAdes) (version 2) | ecosystem: Host-associated > Plants > Peat moss >...
AATTTTGATTTTATTTCTTTTGATTTTATGTTTTTTATCATAGACATGTTTAGCTTTTTAGGATTGATAACATACTTGGATGATAAGTATGTGGTTTATTAAAAAAATTTAAACTCAATGCCATGCAATTAGGTTATTAATTGGTTATCACAAAAATCAATAACCAGTTGGTAGGTTATCAATACCCAGGTTGATAACCAGGCCAAACCCTAATAATTCGCTAGTGTATTGGTTTAGGCTATTTTGATGATTCACTTCAGTGGATGGATGATGTGTGGACATGAAACATTTTTTCATTGGATTTATTGTCCACTTGGTAACCCAAGGGCCCCATGATTGGGGCTTTAGTGATCACTAAGGTACCAAGCAAAGTGGCTTAAGATACTCACCTTTTTTCAATGGCTTTTTAAACTAAACCACAATGGTAAGATATGTACTAACCATCCACATGCATCTACCTACCTACCTAATAGCTACCAAGTGCCTTGCATGTTTACCTACCTACATAATAATCATTGACATTCCTTTTCTATTAAACTATGGTACTTAGGTAGTTACATAGATAAGGGAATGGGGAATTTGGAAGGTTTAGGGGATTGGATACCTTGGAAAAAAACCCTAACCTTAAAACCCTAAACCTTAAACCCTAAACCCTTGTTGTTCATTCCATGCATGGTGCAATTATGGGTGCTAATCACATAATCCCACTTTCCTTGCTCAGACAAACTTGGCACATGGACTTCTGCACTTGGTTTGGTGCATATCCTTGGATGGAACAAATGATTTTTCATCAATTGCTATTGTTAGGTTCACTAACTATTTTCACATCTGTGTTGCTTGCCATTTTTTTAACTATGGTGTGTTCTGTGTCCCTTGTACCTATGTTAATGACCAGCAATCAATATAGTCTTCACTAATTTTGCTCATTGAAGGCTAAATTGTTACCTCTCCTTCGATTAGAGACACTAAAAATATATTAAATTGGTGGAATTGCCCCTAAAAAATCAATATTTACAAAAGTGTCTTGCTCAATGGTTTTTAAAAAAACAATTGGTTGATGTGGCTACCATTTGACTACTTGTGATGCTAATTTGTTCCCCTTGAAATTTTGGGGGGGTTATTTTTTTTTAAAGTGAGGGTTTGGCAATTTTTATGAGAGATATAAAAAATTTAAGTGGCAATTAGCTTTTCTTGACTAGGGCCACATTCTACCTACATGTTTTTTCATTTGGACACTTTCTAACATAAAGGTTTGAGTGCCTTCTAACTTTTGGCTACTAACATGTTAATCATGAAAAAATTTATAATTGATAACTTATGACCAACAAGAAAAAATGATTAAAGAAGCAAAGCAAACCTGAAACTTAAAAGTAACATATAAGTTCACTCTAAAAATAACAAACACGCAAAACAAAGTCATTCATGAAAGGATTGAACCGTCCTTTAAATTGCCCATTGCAGCACTAGTGACCTATAACACAAAATAACTTAACCCAACACAAAAGACTGCACAACCAATTACCACATTATTTCAAACTTCAAAGTTGTAAAAATATTTAAAACCACCAAAGTTTTCCAAGCTTGTGAATACAAAAGAGGTACAAATTTGGATTTTGATTAGTAATTACTCAATTTTATGCCAATGACAGACACTTACAAAAATTTGCACAATGCCAAAACCCAAGCCATTGAAAGTAATTTATCATTAGAAAATTGCTTAGCTTGAACCTTGCAAGACTTAAAGATAATCTAAGCTCCTCTAATTCCATATTGGGGACACTTTGCACACCATATATCAAATGCATTTGCATATGCAAAATTATGCCAGTTGTAAAACTTTTCAAAGTACATTCTAACCATTAATCCTAGGTTGTTAGTGAATTGATTAAAAAGCTTATAGTTATATAATGCCAAAACACTAAAACATCCATCATCCTCCACACTCCCAAAAACTTATACCATGGCAATCACTACCAACTTGAAATTGTTTTTACAAAATAAAAAATAACTTTGGATGTTAAAGGAGTGCACCAAAGGTAAGAGCTAGAATATGCATTAATAGGTTTGACCATGGCATCAAGTGCATTTGATTTCATGGCCAACTTTTAATATAAATTGTTGAATGTCAAAGGAGGTTGATAAAAACTCTTCAAATACCCACACATAAAAAAATTCCATTCTTTTATGTGGCAATATGATTCTTTAATCACATTTAAACATTTGACAAAACTTACCCCTACATTCGGTCATAACCAATATTATTATCCATGACCCCATGAACAAGAAATCTTCCTTACAACTCTTTGACAAGGAAATTAGTAACCCTTTCCATACACATAAAACCCACATAGAATTCCAAAACCTAACATGCAAACAAGTAAAAATTATGTTGAAATTGACACACATGAAAATGCAATACAAGTTGCAAAAATACAAAAGGATAGGTGAACAAAAATAGCTACACAATTTGCTTCCCACTAGTGTTACTATGGCTATTACATACACATCCCTAGTCATAAATGTTGTTTCATCATTCTCCAACTTAAATGAGTAGCCAAAATGTATTGTTGGTTCACATCAAAAGCTAAGTGCCCCACGTTGGTGTTCAAATTTGTAACCAAACACATGATAATGGGTTTATTCATGGCACCCTCTAATGACTTCCTTCAAATGCATCGAACTTGAACTTAGTGTTCAAGTCTATGTACAAGTGGGGGGAGGGGGGGGGATCCATTGACACACCTCAATCATTGCCACAAAATCATACATGAAGACATCCCTCAATTGGTTGAACTTCATGAGATTGTGGATAGACAAAAACAAGGATAATATGGTAGCAAGCCCCAACATGACTTGTACATGAAAAAAGAGCTCAAAGTTCATGTTTTCCTTTTCATTATTAGGGCTATCAATGACCATTTTCATCAACAATGTCCTATATTATGTCATAACATGTTTGGTGGGAAATAACGTATTAATTCATTGTGTTTTGACATTTAAACAATTATTAGCCCCTTTGGCTCCCATGATTTTAACAAACTTTGTAAACTCCAAGTGCATTTGAAGGCTTTTACAAAATTAGTTGTATAATATCAATGGTGAACCTTGAATTTTGCTCACTATTAGTAAATGAAATAAAGTTTAAATTACAATATTGGTTTTGTGAACCATACAATGGAATCCCATGGAGTTAGGAACCCACCCATAAGGAATCTGCTTTATAACCCTTAATTTGATACCTTGGAAAACAAAAACACCACTTGCACCAAATGTCATTATTTTATTACCAATCATATTTTTTATTAAACCACATTGGTTTATTAGGGCTTGCAGAAGCACCTAATTCAAGTTATCAACAATTTATCCAACTACCACAAGTTCAAGGGAAAGAAGAATTGGTATGCACAACCAATTTTGCATCACATACACATGAATTGACAACCAACTTTGGTTGTAAATTATACACACTTCATCACATGTTAAGAAAATCTACCAAACAACTATAACAACAAATATGGTAGCCTCCAAAACAATGTTATGCATGTGTTGAACCATAACCCAACCCATTGAGTTCATCCAATATAGTTTGGGATTTCCTACCAAATTCAAGAAATCAAACAAATTTTTATGCACCTTGTATTCAAGCATTAGAATGCCATGCTTCAAAATGTTGAACAATGTGGCAAATTAAACAAGTTTTTTGTGTTTTTCACCCACCACCCCATTATCAACCTATTGTATTTCATTGATTCCTTACCCTCGCATGCATAAGCAATTTCATTTTTGGCATGTATATAATCTTTACTTATGTATTAGTCCCTTTTCTTCACCCCTTTCAAAACTTTTTTTGCCTTTTTACAACCAACATGTTTTTGGAAAGAATCCCATTTAAATACAAAATGTTTATATTTTTGTTCAACCTTAGAGTGGATGTTACACTTGACAATTTACACACAACCGTTACAACTTATTACAATTTGGCCCAAGGTAGTTTTGGTACCCATTCAATTTGAAATTTTCTTGTTGATTCATAAGACAAATTTTTTTGTTTCTACAAGTGACAAAACAAAAGGGAAAAAAAAAGGGAAGTTTTTCAATGCATAATGATTATGGACGAAAATGCAATGGGGTTAACTTTTTATTTTAAAAATCACTCAAATTAATGATTGACACATCAACTTGAGCTAGTTATTTATCAAGAGGGAATTGAAATGTCACGCAACACAATTTAATTACTACTATATGAACCCACATCATTGAAAACAATCATGGTAAACCACTAAGGTTGTAATAATAAAGGAAATACTCAAATGAATTTTATTTTGAGGTGGCACAAAAAGTGGTGTCACTTTTTCGATCTTTAAAATGAAAAACAAGCTTGTAGAAAATTAACAAAGTTACAAACAATGAATTAGTTATAGCCTATAAGTCACAACATGCAAGCTTGTAGTTTGTCAAAATGCCCTAAATGAACATGACATGAATTAACAAGTCAATTTTCAAAGCCTTGAACAAGAATGATAGTTAAAAAGAAGAATAACAATGATTCATAGTTGAAAAGTCAAAATTGGGGTTGTAACTTATAATTAAAGACATAGGTTTATCACTTTACAATGTTATTACACCATATGCAATGGAAGAATTTTCAATTGAAAGAAAGGATTAAAGCACATACTTTAAGCTCAATAATTGGAGCTTGGTACGACCTTAACAATGCACCAAGCTCTTTTCAATGTTCAATTCAAGCAACCCATTGAAATCCAATAATGCCCCACCATTTCACCATTTCTATTGATGCAATTATGAATTTGACCTCCAATTTAACAACGACAATTATGTTTCAAGCATTTGCATCATTCAATGAACATTAATAGTAACACAAAACCTAGAAGTGGCAACATGTTAAATAATGAAGTGAGATATGTGATGTAGCAACTTGGATTTACAACATACAAACCTAAGGTATATTGGAAAGACCAATTAATGCAAAAAAACCCTCAAAGCTCAATGTTATTGTTCACAAAACACAAATGAGGTTTTTAATGATGTATTTTCACAAGTAAGAGATGAAATGGGTAAAAGGAGACTTAGAAGGGGAGAAGAAAGTTGGTGAGTGACCCAAATTCAAAGGTGTAGAAGTGGCAACTATGCAATGATGGAAATGGCAATGTGTGACAACATTAAGGCAAGAGCTAGCAAATTGATGGTGAAATAATCATTTTTTTGGCTTAAAATCCAAGTTTACAAGTGGACAACCTATTTGATGATTTTTTGCCATACAAAAACAATGATCTTGCTTGATATTATTTTGTTAAACAAATGTAGCTTTGAAGGCAAAAGGGTTTGATCTATATCATTCTAATTTTAAAATCCATTTTCTTTATTTGAGGCTTTAATTCCTCGCTTGCCAACTTCCTTCTTATTTGGAATAACAATTTAGTGAATGGACAAATTTTCCACCGGTTGATCCTTGTTTGCAATTGTTGACAAAATAAATGTTCATATTATGTGTAGGAAAAAGGGCCAATCTTGAGGTTGTTATAAATTCCAAGGAGTTAGGAACCCAAGTTTCATAAGGAAACCATGTTTCATTCCACATTCAATGTTGATGGTGAGAGGTTTTTAATTTTAAGACATGGAAAATTTCAACAAAATTAACATTTCTCATGACTATCAACAAGGATTTTGGAATATATTTTTCAGCCCTAACAAACTATATGTCATGCTTTTGCTATTAAAATTCCAACAAGGATTTAAACTGTTGGCATGCAATTTATTTTAACATATGATGAAGGGACATATACATATATCTTTATATATCAAAAAGCCATGTAACACATGTTTAAAAACTATCAATGCCAAGTGAGATGTCCTAAGGTTAGGGACATCTTTAACAATTCTCCTTGTGTTTTTATTAGTAGTAAAAAAAATTACTTGCCTGTATTTTTCTTATTATTTTATGTTACTTTAAAGGTAGGAGTTTAAGTTTAAACTTACCTACACACCAAGGATAGTGAAAAAAATGACAAGTCGACCATGTCTTAGCATCCCTTAAAGTCCCATGTCTCATTCCTTGACATCTTCCAGCATCCCCCACCTCTTTCCCACCATTGTCACACCTCACATGCACATCTTGATGTTCTTCTTGTTATTGCCAAACCCCAACATCCCCCCATTGTACCGCACCACCCATGAAATCCCTTGTCATGCCTCGCCATCTCTCACACCCTTGTCATCTTTGATGTAGCCCGATCTTAAATAGGATAACCCCCATACCAAAAAATAATCTTCACCTAAAATTAAAAATTACTAAAGACACCTTATTGGGGAAAATCTAAAACAAGATGTTAGGAAGGCTAGGGTTAAAGGCTTGAACCTTAAACCCTACAATGTTCCAAGGAAATCATTGTAGGTGTTGGATGATGTGGTGGAAGGAAATTTATCAAAATTCAATCCAATTATACCAATGCACACTACACCTTGTAGAGTTAAAATTTAAAAGCTTTCCAACATTGAAAGTGAATAGTGCACCAAAAAAACCAATTAATCATTTTATAGGAAAAATTGTGTTCTTATATTTGAAACAACAATGTTTTCAAAATTCAAATCCAAACACAATACATGCTCCATAAAAAACTTGATCTCACAAATGGAAGTATTCTAACTTTTTTGTTCTTTCCCAAATATATATTTGAATTTGGAAACCAGTTTCAATTCAATAACTTGTTTTCATTGTTTACAAAACAAGATTAATCATCATACCTTGCCACCTTGCACAATCACAAGAATGACTCAAATGGAAACCATTTAGTGGGTGGTCTATTTTAAATCTTTTAGTGTTTATGATTATAAGGTGCAGGTGGAGCTTTCAAAGCCTAATTTTCAAATATATATATATTTGTACTCCTATAAAGCTGATTTTTTCAGTTGCTAATGGTCTTTATAGGGAGTCCTTGTATTTTTTCTTTTAAAAAAATCATACCTGTAAACAATATTCCCCATCTATGGATTATAAAGTAAAATGCATTGAATACAATTTGAAAACTAGATGTTATAAGGAGTCTTGTACTTGTTTTTGCAAGTATGATACATGTAAACAATATTGTCTACCTATGGATTACAAAGCAAAATTCATTGAATACAATTTCAAAACTAGATGTTTAATTGGGGCTAATGGGGAAATTGGTGGTTATTCATTTAATATTTAACATCTAATGTTTAAAATATATATTGAAACATATAATTTTACATTGCTTTTTAATTTTCAATCATGCATTTTTGTAAATAATGTAAGGATTGGTTGGGACATCAATATGGACGGTTGCACAAAACACAACATAATTTACATTTGTTAGTTTGTCAATGCAAGTTTTGAGTTCAACATGAAACAATTTTCAAGGCTTTGTGTGTGTGTGTGTGTAACCTATGTGTGAATGTGTGTTCTCAAACTAGGACTACAAACAAATAATGAAGGGGTTGTTAGTTAGCAATGTTGCATGTTCTCATTTTTTTAAAGACCCATTGAGTTTGGGTTGTAGGAAAGTTTACAAGATCCACCCTGATTCTTTAATATAATTTTAAATTAATTTTCCAAAGACATAGGCAAAGTTTCAAAAATTTGAAAAAGCAATTTTCACCTAGGTTTCAAAGTGTCGAGTTTGACACATTTCAAACTTGCCAATATTCAAAGGCATACCGATTTTCAAAAGTTATCTTATTTCAAACTCATTATTTTTATTTTATTAAGTATAAAAATTACACAAAAATATGGAAAAATGAATGTGCATAATCACAAGATGGCAAACTTAGGGATGATCTGCTAGATTTCTTCTTTTTTTGATGCTAAATAAATTCATGAATTTATGATACACCTTCACACTTGAAGTACAAGGATCTCACAATCATATTGACAAAAATTAAAAAGTTGATAACAAGGCCTGGTTTAAACTTGGAATCATGGCAAAAGAACTTGGGACCAACTTTGAGCATTTTTGGCTTGTTTTTTTTGCCCCGACTTACTACTAAATGCTAGAACATTGACGTCACGATATTAATAAATGTTAGAACATTGGCCCCAAATGTTGGAAATTGGTTGCTATCTTTTTTTTTAGTCATGGGGCCAATCCAAGGCTATAAAAGTTCAGCATTTTATTAACAACTTGGGGTAGATTGATTTATATATATATAAGCCTTGATTCTTAGTCTAAAGCCCTTGGGGCTGATTTCAACTTTTGCACCAATAGGAATGCTTGATTTGAGTTGAACCTCCTGATTCCTTGTGTAAAGTGGGCCTAAGTTGATAGTTTTTGTTTCAAAATGAAATGGTCAAATGTTTTGGGGGGGGGGGAGGAGGAGAGGTTTTGAGCAAAAAAAAACTCTGCAAATCAAGTCTCAAAAAGATTTATGTAAATAAGGTTAAATTTTGTCCATTTGTGGACTTTAAATGGAAAAAAAATTGAACATTGTCTAATATATTCAAAAGAAAAATTTGATACACAAGTTTTTAAAGTCCATATATATTTCATTGTTACAAATCATTTGGAATGAATTCAATACCCATATCACTTTTTGATACATGATACATGTGATTATGGGTGGGAATGGGGAAATAATTGAACACTTTATGGTGGATGTCATAAACACTTATAGGAGGCCCAAACAAGGGGTGTGATTGGAGATGCTCTAAGGGCCAAAATAATGGAAAATAATATGATGTTCCTTGGGTACTTGAATGAAGAATCATGTTTTTGTGACTGAGTCTACAAGGATGGTCCTTGATTCCAAGCAAAAACTTCATGGTACCTAAGTGCTTCCTACCAAATTTAGTAATTATTATTGTGAAAAAAAAAACATTTGGGACATTTGTAGCCCCATTTTGTTTACATTATTGTGATTTTGATTTCATCCAAAATTTAGCATGTTGAGAGCCAAGTTTTACATCCTTGTGCCTTTTCACTTCATCCAAAATTTAACATACATGCCCATGCCATTTGTACTGTTATCACAAAAGGAAAGGTGCTCTCTAAAATGGAAGGTCTCTAAGTCACTTCAATGATAGTACCAAAGGTGTGTTGTACTAGGTATCCATGTGTAAGAAAGAGGTGGCACAGATAATATGGCACATGAATCTCAATGTTAAAGTACCAAAGCTCATCTATCCATGTAATAAGGGGGGCACAAATAAATGCACACACATGAATCAAAATGACACCCAATGTTCTTAGCAATATTTAATGAGTTTTCAACCATAAAGGCCCAAGATACAAATAAATGCCTCTGGCTTCAAATCATGTAACAGGCACCTTGCATAGCCAAATAATAATGGCTGGTGAGTGAGAGTAAGGTGCCTGGGAGGAAAATTTGTGTGAAACCCATTCTTCAAATATCACATATATATGAGTGTATTGGTTCTCTTTTTGCAATGGATTTTCCATTTGTGTCAATTTTTTTAAATAAAAAAATTTTAAAAATCACATATGAGTTTAGTTTTTTGTTGTTATTTGCACAATTCAATTATTTTTGCTGATCATAGGATTTTAATGGAGTGTTGTGAGGTTAGTTGATGTGTGGTGTATCCAGTGCTTCATGGGTTAATTCAAATTTCAGTTGCTAACACCCACCAGTTTAGGGTATTCTATGTGTTTCAATCTGCAATCCAGTAAGTAGTTCCAGGTAATTTTCATACATGACTGAATTTGGCACATAGATGGGTTATCCCCATCTTTTTCAACCCTAATCTCTGAACCCTAAATTCTAAACCCTAACAAAAAACATTATAGCTTTCATAAAGTTGGGCAAACATGGGATCAGAAGTCTGTGTTTGCCCAAATCACGGGCCATAATGCCAAATCAGGCATGAAAAAAGTACATTGTGTACCAATGGGTTGCAAAACTCAAATTTTCATTACAACTCTGTGTGAAACTGGTTTCGCAAACCCATGAGCTTGTTGTGCGCACGAATCTCTTCAAAAAAATTTGTATTTTTCTTTCACGTGTTGTGAGTGTTTTCTTTTCCAACTTTGTGAGCAAGCTTTGTGTGCGCTTGGAATCGAGCCATGTGGTCGTGCTAAGGTTGCTTGTGACACTGATCATTTGACCCAAAAAATCCTAACTCCAAAACCCTAAACCAATAAGTGACACATACTTCATCTAAACTATGTGAACTAGGGTTTAGGGTTTTGGATTTAGGATTCTGTTCCTAGTCAGGGTGACTTAGTGCATGACTACATACTGGACATGAAACAGCAAACTGAGGATCAAAGGGGGTCAGACTGGAGGAGGGCTTTGCAGATGAGCTTTGATGTCTTGCTCTGTAGGGTTTTAATTAATGATCTTGCAACCTTATCACAATAAACTGATATTGTTGAGCACCCTATCCTATCCTCTGGCAGCATTGACCTTGGTGCCTCTGTAGTCTTTGCCAGTTTCTTGATTTGTTCATCCCTTCTCGTGTGCAAAGTAACTTAATATGTCTTCACACTAATAAATAACTGGAGGTGAATGGGAGCAATCGGAACAAAATCAAAGAATTTGGGAACATGGGTGTGGTCATTAGAGTAGGTAACTTGCCAAAAGCACAAAGTTTACAGTTAATAATCTCAGTATGAGAGGAGCAATTGGAACAAAATCAAGGAGCTTGGGCAACATTGGTATGGTCATTGGACTAGGTAATTGGTGAGAGCGCACAAGTTACCATGAATCGTCAAGATGCACGAGCACTGAGATTATTTCACAGTAATTTTATGCACCTTGAACAATTCATGCATCGAGACTATTCATAGTAGTAACCTGTGCGCTCTCCTCTTGGGTATCAGACATAACTGATTTTATTGGAGTGCTGAACTTATGGGTCATGGGACACAGAAGAAGAGAGTGAGTTATGAGGTTCAACCAACTAGTGACCAGGAACGTGCAATCCAAATATTACCAAAGTGTGAAAATGTCAGAAGGCAACAAAATATTTTTAATATAATTGAGGAGCTCTTGTCCAATGGTATGCTGCTACGTTAGCAAGACGCTCCCTACAATCAGAGTATAGTCCAAAAATGTGTCTTTGCTTCTACTCATGAATGGGAAGGCCTTTTCTTCTCTTGGGGATTTACCGGTGGCGTTCCTACATGGCCATCATAGTATGAGTTTAGGTGGGAATATTTCACACCGAGGGTATTCTTCTTTGTGTTGTGTGGCTTTGGATTACTTGAAGTAAAAGTAATATGTTTCCAAAGCTATTTGTGTGACTTAAAAAAAAAGTCCATCCCCCCAACTAACAGCAACACCTCTTTAAAAATTTAAAAAAATTCAAACTAGATAGCTTGGCAATAAGGAAGTTGCCAGCTGCTCTTCCAAAGCCAAAGAATATAAATTAATAATTTTAGAAAAATAATAATAAATTAAAAAAAATCCCTTGCTAAGTATGACTGTGATAAATCAAAGCCCAAAAGGAGTGGCCCTGGATTTGCTTGTTGCTGGATGCACCACACCTCTTATGCTTGGATACCTTCTTAATCCTATTCCATTCTATCCCCATTGTGAAGCTTCACCCTTTGACACGGATTCAGAACTACTTGCCAATTTATAGGGTTGCCTGGCATCTTGGCCCACTTGCTTCTTTGGAACAATTCACATGACCTAGAACATGAGTTGAACCATCAACTTCCAACATTTGGAACCAGACATTTTTGTAAAAGTCTGAAAACATGGATCTTACTCTACTGAGGTAGGTGAGGAGAGAGCATGGGGTTAGTACTTGGGTCAGAAACTCACTCACTCTTACAGACCTGCACAAGATGCACCCAATAATATTAGAAGATTTATTTGGAGTTATGACTCCCCAAAAAAAAAAACAAAAACAAAAGAGAGAAGCTTTGGCAGCTTTGACAATTTTCTGTTGAATAATTAAGTAATTTTGAAATTTTTATTTCAATATATAAAATATTCTTCAATATTCAATATTTTCATTCACAAAAAAAATTATTGGAAACAAAAAAATTGAAAAAAAATTCAGCATTTCTTATCAATAGGGTAGTAGTACCTTAGCCACTTTGACAGTACTCTATTATTTGTAGAAATGTTAAAATTTTCCCTAAAAAAATTCTAAGATTTTTTTTTTTGGGTGAAGAAAATAGAGAATCTCTTGGATTATTCAATAATAATAATAATAATAATAATAATAATTTTGGTCATGGAATCTTCAAAATTAATTATTTGACAAACATGTGTTGAAGTTGGCCCCCTTTAACTAGAGTAAATGTTTTTGGATGAAATATAGACTAGTGTGACTTCTGGTGGAAGGAACACATGGTCTCTCATTTTGGACAAGAGGTACCTACTAATAGACCTAGTCCTAGTCCTCTTCTTTCAGCTCAAATCAAAAAAATAATTTTACAGAATTTTTTTCTAGGGCAGTAGAGCTGCAATGTGACAGTGTTGCCCATTATTTCACAATTCTGTTTTTGTACT
>Ga0209208_10009915_pt1 | contig 12458 bp, 11 predicted proteins | sample S1TSphfallax_3_FD_187694 | JGI IMG/M metagenome (GOLD analysis project Ga0209208, IMG submission 187694) | Host-associated microbial communities from peat moss isolated from Minnesota, USA - S1T2_Fd - Sphagnum fallax MG (SPAdes) (version 2) | ecosystem: Host-associated > Plants > Peat moss >...
TTTTTTTGAAATGTGGTATTGGTTGGGTTAGTTTTTTTCTTCAATAAAAAGCTGGTAAGCTATAGTTTTAGCTACTCAGTGGCATAATTAAGGGGTGAGAAATCTCTAAAAGGTTGGGGGTAGAAACAGACACCAAAATTCATGTTGTGCAACAAAAAATTGGTTTTATTTCAGTATTTGGTGAGTAGTAAGGATGTTGGAAATTTATGAAACAACTGGGAGGGGATTTATGAAAGGTCCAATAGAAATACAATAATTTTCAAGCCTTATACGCATACGATTAATTCAAAACAATTTAACGATTAAATAAACAAGGGAGATAGGGTGGTAATGGCAACTTGAGTTTCATGATGAATGGAACATTAATTTAGATTATGGTGAAGCTCAACAAGGAGCTGCAATTACATGCGGAGTCTTAGTGTATATCACAATGATAGTTCATAACTGTAAGAAATCTAGGATGCGTCGAATGGTGCAAACTAGGTAGTTTGCCTTGTTATTAGGAGGTAGTTGGCGAATCGGACCATGCAATCAATGATAGTGTCCAATGCCAGGAATTGAAGACTGTGCAAAGATGGAGGTGTTTTAAGTCTCATAACAACCTTCATAAACAGTTTCGGATTTGTCACCAGGAGCAGGGTCGACTTGTAACAAAATCATCAAGGTGCAAGAATTTGGGGAAATGTGGTAGTACCAAGTTCGAGGGGGATCAACTTCAAGACAAATGTGCATTTATCGTGATTCGGGTTCTTCATCATGAGGATGGTGCGTCAACATCAAATCTAAAGACGATTATGGGGTTAGTTCTTCATTTGTTTATGTAATTTGAGGCCTGTAAGACATGGCCATATGTGACGCCATAATTTCAAAAGAAAAAGAAGAGATCTTAAACCAAATTGAATTGACAATGAATGTGTGGGGGACTTGTGACATCAAAATGCACGATCGTAATTTATAGGCCAAGGGAAAGGGAGAAAAAACATAAATAACGGCCTAGAAATGGTAAAATAAAACCTTAATATCAAGGGAAAAAGATGAAGGTTTAAGTAAAGTTGCTTGGGGGAAAAATGAAAAGAAGTGAAAAAAAACTTTATTTTTTGCCTTCCATTGGCCTTCGAGCATAAGAACCTTCTCCTTCTCCTTCCATTGGCCACCAAATGGGGATCCTTTTTCCTTCTCCTTCCATTGGCCACCAAATGGGGATCCTTTTTCCTTCTCTTTAAAAGGGTGAAGTCGAATCATTTTTTTTTTCCCCGGACATTACTTTCAACTCAAATCTTGAAAGGTCTTGCTTCCACAACCTTCTTGGGTAGGAGGAAAATGAGTACTCCTTGGTAGATGGCAGAAAAAAAAAGAGTAGATTGAAGGGTTGTAGTAGTTTGGGAAGAATGGAAGTAGGTAGGGATAGTGTTGGGAGTTTGAAATTGTCGCAACCCTACTTTGGCCAAGTGTGGGGGTGAAGCCCAACACTCGGAAAAAGTGAGGATTTGGAGTCCTTTGGGACTCCCGAATGTTTAGAGCTCGATAGCAAAGCCCAAAACACCTTGCGTTGGGGTGTTCTTGGTGTCATTGGAAAGGTCTTGAAGCGTACATATCGAAAATGGCCTTGCATTGGTCATTTGGACATTTGTAGCCCAAGTTATGGGCAAAAGAAGGGCCGGGAGTCAAATTGGCAGTTTGACTCCCGACCATTAAAAGTCGGGAATCGACCTCTTCCCGACGTCCGAATTGAGAGTGCGATATGTCGTTGGAAAGATCTCGACAAGAAATACAAGTTTGGTTTAGACCTTGTCACGATCAGACGTCACAGTCGGGAGTTATGAGCTCCCAAGTCCCGGGACTCCAACCGGGACAGTTTCGGGACAATTTCGGGACTCCAACTTGGGAGTCCTGGGAAAAAGAGCCATTTGGATGTAGCCTTGGCGGAGCGTCGCAGAGAATACTATATGGGGGAAGGTGGTGGCTTCCCCCAAGTCCAGGAATGGTGTATCTTGTGGTTCGAAGTGCCCGTGGCTTGTCCCCACACCCAAGGGTGTCCCGGAAATGTGAACTAACCACTTTGTGGTTTGTTTTGATGCAGATTCAAGCTTGATCTACTAAACCTTCTTCCTAGTCTAATCCCTGGGCTCCCAACTCGACCCTCTACCCCTTTCTAGAGTTGGAAGCCGGGAGCACCTTCCAAGTCCCTCTTTCCGCAATTACACTTTGGTGAACCCTCAAGTGGGTTCACCCCGGGACTTGGGAGTGCGTCACTATGTGACCTAATCAGAGACATAAGCAAGGAAAGTGCTACTAATAAAATTTGCATGACAAAAAATGTCCTACACCAATGAACATCAAAACTATAAACATGCAAGTTATGGACAAGGAAAAATGAAAATCGTGGTACATATTTGTGCATAATTTATAACCAAAACTACAAATACCAAGGTCCAACCACTCTATTAGGAGCCACACATGCCCCCCTAAACCATTGTTTTATTCTTAAAATTTTCTTAGAATTTTTTAATACGTCTTTCAAAAAATATTAATTTTTAAAAAAAAATTATTACGTTAAGGTGTATTAAAAAAATATCCAAAAATATGTCATTATAAAATATTTTCAAATTGTTTTAGTGTCAAAACTACTTTAAATTATTTTTATGCAGCTTTTAAGGAGTGGTTATAAGAGGTTAAAAGTCCTTATACATATTTTTCACTCATTAAATTGAATCCAAATTTTTATAACATGTACATAATGTATTCAAAATAACATTTTATTTAAAAAATCTATTTATTTATTTTTATTTTTATACAATCCAAAATTCAAAAAATTAAATAGTGATTATGACTACTTTTGGTACATGTTAATACGATTACACCCACTAATGTTTTCAAATACCAACATTAGTATACACCAAAATAAAAAAGAAAACACACCATGTGGAATGACTTAAAAGGAATTCTTCCAAGGGGGTTAAACCCCAATCCATTTTAAAGATACTCCCCAATTGGAGTGGAAGAGGATCTACACAAGATAAACATTTGTTGTAGAATGCCAACAATAAATGCAATTTGTTAGTTCAATTGTGTTGTGATGCGTTGAATTTATTATGTCAAATTCTATTTCAAAATAACAACCTGCAACTGCAAAAAAACCCAAAATTTCGCCCACAAAAATTAAAAATCACATCCAAAAAATAATCATGTGACAAGAAACAAAAGAAAATGTCATGATTGCACAATTAGGTTATTATAATAGAATCCAACCTTAGGGATTACTAATTTCCCCACCCCACATTGCCCTAAAATCGAAACATAGACATTGTAAAATGTGGTACAAAAATACCCTAACCTTGCACTTGCAAAATGTTGTACAAAAAACCATATATTTTTGCTTGCTAATGCTACACAAAACTAGCAATACTACACACTATTAAACCATCACTAATGCGATATTTCTAGCCACCTACTTTTCTCCATACTACAACTTCTCATTTCCCCATCCTTGATTGTTGTGTAGAAAAGGAAAGTTTCCAACATATAAAACTTTTGCACATAAATTTGAACCACCAAGTCCAAGTGTGTGTGGCTAAGTGATTAAGAAACGTGGATTTCATGAAATTGACTATGGAAAAACTCCTCTCATCTTCCACATTGCCTACAACCATGACAATGGCAATCTCCATTAACTTCAAAAACTTTAATAACTTCTAAGCCATAATGACAATTGCAATCAATCATGCCCACATCTTAGTTGTAGGGTTGCAATCAAGTGGCAAATGCAAGGCACCATGATTATTACTCTTCATGGTTATGGTAAAAAAAAAAAACTTATTGGTCAAATAATGCACCATCCAACACACCAACAACCAAAATAACATTTGGGCTTTTTGATTTAGGGTCACCTTAAAAATTTTGATTTATCATCACCCTAAAAAATTTGCTTTCAAAATTACCAAGTGTCCAACAAAAGTGACCTCTACATCAAATGCTTCCCAATATTGGTGATAAGAAATCTTGGTTGCATTCATGAGGTCATGGGTAGGGAAGCACCTTGCAAGTTTTTTATCAACTCAAGAACTACACCTATACATTGATCTTTTACAAATTGCACAACAATCTCTTAGTCATCCTTAGTCACCATAAATGCTACATTAGTAATGGCACATGTCTTATGCAACATGACCAAAAGACCATTGAATTAAAATGTTGCATGTTTAACATTAGTCAGTGGCTCCAAATACTAGACCATGTGTACAACATCACACACATTTTGCACCAATTCATTGAACATGACAAATTAGGGTTGATCATACCTCTTCAATGGGTCTAATATATAACATCTAGATCACCAATACACAAAATGATAAAGGTCACTAAGTTGCAAACAAAGGTATCCCTACCCTAGGCTAACTTGGATAAACTTTGAATTGCCTCTAACATGGGCAATACATAAGTCAATCCCAAAACAATGTCACAATCACACAAGAGTTCATAATTGTTCTTGGCAGATGCATTCTTGACCATATCATCACCCATCTTGACAACAAGACTTTTATATTCAACTAAAACACGTTTGTTGGGTGCAAGCATATCAATCCACTCCATGTCTTAACATTGCAAAGGATTTTCAATCCTTTTTTTAATAATACTTCTACCAATTTCACATGCTTCAACTACCTTCTAAGAAAATGAAAAAAACACACATACATGCCTTGTAGTAAACCCTCAACTTTTGCAACCAATGGTAGGGAAGAAACTAAGGATTGCATACCTAGGTTGCACCTTTGTGCCATGCAATGGATACCAATGACAAATGGTGCATGTTTTTCAATGAGTTGCACTGTCACCTTTGTTTTCAATCCCTAAAAGGCAATAGCACCATTCACACCAAAACAAACCAATTCTGTTGCCAAGTCCCCCTCGAGATAGTTCACCATAATAACTATAAAATTTTCAAATATGGCAATTAGGTTGTCAGACCCACCTCCTTCAATGACTTATTACAAATTCAAGAATATGGGTACCATGCACCAATTTTGAACCACATAATAATGAATTGATATCCAACTTTAGTTATCCATTGTTGTGATTTCATCACAACTCAAGGATTTAAATCTTGCATTTTGAATGGCATGTTTAGTTGTAGCTAAAGAACATTGTGCATTGTGTCTACCATCCCCTAATCACAAACCAAATATCAATGACAACATTGGTGGTTCAAAAAGTTTTTCAAGAATGTGCATTGGTACAATGCACAAAAAACAATAATCTAATAGTGGAATTGAATAAGTACATGTCATTCCCCAACCACTGGAATCAATCCAATGGACCTTCGCAAAACATGGAAAACATCAACAAATTAAAGGTATTTTTTCTTTTTATCAACCCTTTTTGCATTTTGCACTTGCTCAAGGACATAATTAGGAGACCTATAATGCCATAGATGCATCCATTTTTTGTATGTTGGCTATGAAGACTAGTGTAACATTCACCTACCTTTAACCCTAGTTTTGCACGCTTGCATTTTCTTCTTCCATTATGTTTGTAAAGCCTATTTAACTTGAGAACCAATAACTTCTCCCTCTACTCCACCAATGCAAATTCTACACTACACATGGTGCATTCTTCCATCTTCCCCCATAGCCTCTACCCATGGGAACTTGGTAGCCCAAGTGTCCTAAAAATGCCTTTGGACTTGCCACTCTGGTTTCCTTTTTTTAGAAGGTTGCACATCAAGGAGCTTAAATTCAGGCTCATTAATGTCAATGTCAATAATAGTTATACTTGAACTTGGGCCAATAGCTTGTGAATCAAATGTTGTTGCCACATTTTTAACATGCAACATGTTTTTAGTTATTGATTCTAGGGCTAGAGTTGAACCCAATGTGGCAAACCCATTTCCAAGAAAAAGAGGCAAAACTTGAAATTCGTTAACTATTTGGGGGTGCCTTGATCCAACAAATACTTGTAACCATTGTTAACAAGCAATATCAATTGTAGCAATAGTTCCTAAAAACAATGTGAAGGCAAAAACTTGATGAAATTAACATTCAACATATGGGGGCACCCTTGGCAAGTTTATGTCATGCATGAAGGACAAAAAAATCCCTTGTTTTCACAAAACACATTATTGAACTAGACCTAAAAGGATGAATGCATACATGTGACCTAGTGATTGTTTTATGGTGAACGTGTGAGTGAGAGTCATGCCTATGAGTAGGAGCTAGAAGGCATATTCTAATTATATTCCATCCATGTCAACTTGAATCTTCCTTGATAGATTTTGATGACATGTCAAAATATACCCTCACAAAAGTGTATTCCTCCCACGTCAGCAACAATTCACACGTCATCATTGCCACATGGATTTGCCACATGGACACCCAATAACAACGTCTTTGTTCAATTAGATGTAAGTACAAAATCTACCCAAGGTTGGTGCCCCATGTGTTAAAACATTATTTTTTTTTTGGCACCTTTATTAAAAATCATGCCCCTTGGTTTTTAGACATGTCCTATGTGGCAAAATATTATATATTAGCATATGCATATTTTGCATTGCCATGTCATTCGTGGCTATTGTCGTTCTAGTTGTTGTGATGGGAGACAAGTTAAACATAGTTGTAACATGAACTTGTGAATAATACATGGGTGGTCAGATATAATAATTATTTATATAATAATAAAAATTGACAAAAGATATTTCAACCATTCTAACAACATTATTGTGAAACAGCTATTCTAAAAACCCACTGAAATAATGATGCACAATTTGCAAATGTATCCTACAAAAGGTTAGATAATTGAGGGCATCATTGTAGGAATGTAAAAATTGATAAGTATAATGTTATGAATATTTGCAATGAACCTAGCAATGCCACTCTCCATGTAAAATCTAATTGAACCTATCAATGCCACTTTTTGTATAAAATCTAATTGTTGTCATAAAATCCAACAAGTTTGTGGCCGTTGTTACACATGTTAAGAAATTATTATAATCCAATGCAAACCACGTTCTAATTATTAGAAAAGTGGGTATTTAATACACAAGTTTTCTTGCACACATTATCAGTAACAACCTATTCTTTTGCTATCCTATGAATTTTCTTAACAAGTTTTCCACTCTTAATTCTTTTGCTCCATTTTGAAAAAGATGGTAGACATGGTTTATCAAAGTCTTCAAGACTTGGAATTGTACCCTACTATTGAAAAGAAAGAGATGAAGTCCATTGATGCAGAATACCAAGTACAAAATGGATATTAAGTAGCAAGGAACCATTTATAGGACTACAAAATCTATGTGATGGTGATTTATATGTTTGACAAGGACTTTCCCAATAGTGTATTACAACCTCTAGGAGACAATCTATGGCTAGCACACTCGACAAATCGTACCTACAAAACTAGACTCTTTAAGTAGTATGATTATATATTGGGATTTGGGTCTTTGAATAAGTATTCCCTTGAAATCACAATCAACAAAAAGTGACCAGAGAACCAAAGCAACCCGAAGGAAGACAAGTACAAATCACCAACACTTGTTTATTACAAGGAAATAGACGCAATGGTGGTGAGAACATGCCTTTAGACTCCACCTAGAATGCAAGGATCTTAAAGTGACGATGACACTAGAACGCTATAAGCTATGGTTGAATCATCCAAGGGAGTGGACAACGAACAAGGTTTGAATGTCGAAGGATCTCCATAATACTACTACAAACGAGGCCATTGACATCAATGACATCTCAAAACCATGAATAAGTAGTGGAAAACTATAAGAGTATCATTTGCAAGACCATGAAATGAACTAACATTACTAAAATGGAGGAGTTAAATTGTTACAAGATGTGTATTTGTCTTTGTGTTTGGTTCTTTAATCATGGTTGCTTGAGGAATAATGCATTTTAAGATTTCTGATCAATCATATCATTAAATTTTCTCTTAGGAGTTGACAAATGGGCCATCAAAGTTTTAATTTTTGTTTGATTATTCTATTACTTAAACTGAATTTTAATGAACTTCAAGGGACTTTAAATATAATATTTCATAAATTTCATCTTTTTGGACACACCATGGGGCTAATGTTTTGTATAAAAGAAACCACGTTCATCCACACTACTAGGAAATGTGGCCAAGTTCACCTTGTATTTCACTAAGATTTGAGTGAACTAGGACAGATTCACTATAGGAAATCATGGTAAAACATGTTAACTCCCCAGTGACCGGGGACTAGTTGCTACGGATAGGTCAATTAAGCCAATGAAACAAGATGGAAACAAGTGATGTCCAAATTCAGGTGGAAATTACACCTATTAGTTAAATCAACCTACAACATTAGTCAATTAAGAAGGTTTTTTCACCTGGTGTGATTAATTAATTTAAATTATTTTTTCATATTGTGTTTAGTTAATTTAGGAGAGTTATTTCACAAATTATGGTTGGTTGATTTAGGGAGATTTTTCCATCTGTTAACCATTAAATATGGGTAATTAACTCCATAATATTTTCATCTTGTAATTTCCATGTGTCCATCTAAAAACTCAAGATGACAAGTATAGAAACATGCATAGAAACTTCTAAGGTTTGATGATCCTTGTTTGAACTTTCAGTGTGCTTGCAATTTATACAAGTGAAGAGTCACCACTACCCTTGGATGACATTTTGTTGCCCTAGACTGCCTAAACACACCACATCAATAAATTTATGACAATGGACAATTTGAGTGAGACAAATTTGGTGAAACAAAAAAATTGAGAGAAGATAGGTGGATAAGAGGAAATCTAATAGAAATAGAAATTATAGTCTTCAACAAGCTCACTCACAAAGTGCCAGACCATCATCACGATGGTCTGACCAAACTCCCCACCAGCAGGAAACCATCTAACCTCATTTGTCTGGGATGTGCTTGCTTCATTGCTTCTTCCATTCTCAGCTGGAAAAAGGCCCCTAAAATATCCATCGTACAACATATCAATGTCTGCAGCCTGGCTATCACCATTGATTCCATTAGATGCACTATGGTTAATGTAGGACTGTGAGGACGCTGTGCCCAATGGGGCTGCTTCATCTAGTGCAGTCCTTGTACTTTGAGGGTGTGGTCGTCGCTGGGTAGCTAGATTATTCCATGGTTTTAAACACCAAGGCTTGCTGGGTTGTGGTGCCGATGGTACTTCTGCTACTGCGCCTCGGGCCTTATGCATATCTGTCAATGCCATCACTCCTGTCTAGTAAGTGTGTTCATGACCCAATTGATCACAAAATGCTAAAAAAAATTTCTTTTCTATATTACTCACTGCAAAATTGAGAGATTACAAGTGAGATTACACAATTCTTGTGAGCTGGACCCTCATCATTTGCTAACCAGTGCATGCTTTTTGTTGGCCTGTTGATCTGCTACAAGAAACCTCATACAGATCCAAAGTCTCTGCTGGCAACAGAGTCATTACAAAATCCCCACACATGAGACAGAGATGCTCTGACTAGAGGCTGCAGTTTCAAACACCATTTAACAAGTGAGATACTGACCTCTCTGATGGCTTTGACAGAGTGAAGCCTAGGCTCATACTTTGGAATTGGGCGAAACTTGCAGTTGTGCTACAGACAACCCATCAAGAAAACAAGATCAGAATGATAACTTGAACTTGCATATATGTCCTTTGCAAAAAAAATTGCAACAAATCCTTCTTCGAAAACTCTAGCTATATCATATTGAATTCTCATACAATGTCACCCCGCTGGTTTACAGAGGTTTGGGGAACAGCTACAAGTCCCAGAATCTTTGTGGGAAAGACCTAAATGAGTGGATGACAATACCCATAGAAAATTGTTCCTAGACAGGACCTAAGTGCACGTTTGCTACATGATAACTCATAGAACCTTGCTGTTCTAAACAGTTCAACTAGCTACACGTAGTGACCATCACAAAGACTTTAGGCAACCAACTAAACCAATAGTCACCATGTACCCCTCCTACACCAACGAAGAGGTTATAAGCTACAACACAAACTCACCCAGAAAAGCCATTCACTCATGTCTGTCACAAGACATGGCAGACTGAATGAAGAAGACATTACCTCGCCACATCCATGTCATGATGATGCTCAAAACTTTGAGGTTGAGCACATCTGACTTGATTTCTGGCCCATAACTGGCCATGGCTAGCCACCTTAACAACAACAGGTCTCTCAGCCTCTGACTCACTGGCCACATTTTCAGGAAAAACGTTGAAAGTTTGCAATGCCTGCTGTTTTTTGGATATACCACTATTTTTCCTCTCAATTTGCAACCTGCCACTCTTTTTGCTGCAGTCCTTTTTGCCATTTTCCGACTGCACACTGCTGAGCTCTTTGAGTGGCACTTCATGGTGCCTGCCATATGTAGGTGGTGAGAAGATGTAGATGTAGATGCCATATGTAGAAAATTGAAGGTGAAACAATTGTGGAAAATGGGTGGTAGAGGTCAAGACCTTGGACTCCGGAACAGAATATCTGTGAGGAGTTATATTAATCTCCAGAGGAATACATGTCATGGCAGGAGGCAATTCGACCTCTATGTCATCAGACTCAGAGGATCCAGCAGCTTTCATTGAACCCAACTGCCCTGAGCTTTGTGAAATTGGCAAACCCTTGGAATTGCCTCTTCCATTCAATGTACCACCAGCCTTGAATGATCATTCTGGCAATGGACCTTCTAGAACATCATCTTCCTGGAAAGCAAGCAAGTTCAAATCTTGCCTCTTTACTTTGAACAAATCCCATCACCTAACAAAAAATCAACAGAACATCAGAAGCATCAGGAAGCAGTAATTAGAGTTGATGCTCTCCCTTGTACCTCCAGATGTGTGCTTGCAAATTCCATCAGTCTAGTATGGAATGCTCGCTGCCGTTCTACAGTCTCTACATGTGAGTTTCCTTTTTAGGGTAGATCAATTTTGAGCTTTCAAGAAGGTCTCCCTGAAGAAGCTCACTCTCATCACCATCACCATCAATAGCAGCCGCTCCAGTAGCAGGCATTGGCAACAAAGAGATGCAGAGATCCCACTTGTTCCTTTGCAAGTATGAATCCCAACACCTGACGTACTCGAGTTTCACTACTTCCAGCAGAATGTGCTTGATCTGAGCCAAGTGCTGGAAAAGAAACCGTCTTCAAGAACACACCCAAGATACAACACTGCATCAGTTTTGCTTTGCAGCAGCTTTGTGGAACCGATCCAAGAGTTCAAGAAAAGAAATTGCATGTGATGGAGTTCACAGTCTCAAACTGCTGCTACCTTTATGTGCTGGCTTCCACAGTGTTGCAAATGGATTCGAAAGTAGAGCGTTGGCAGTGTAGAGAAAGCAAACTCACGCTACCTCCAACCCATCAAAGAATGCCTGCAAGAGAACACATCCCATTCATTTATGTCATTTCAGGAATTTATGTAGACAAAGCTCGACTGAAGACAAGTTTGTGGGTTTCCGCAAGACCCATTTCTTCTCGAGAATGTTTGTGGGTTTTAAGCTAGAACCCATTTGTCAAGAGAGAGTTTACAACGCACGGAGAAAGAAAAATGCAGAGAAAAAACGCACAGACAATGGGCTTACTTACTTGGGAGGAAGCTGCTTAGGAGGAGGAGGAGTACATCTCTTTACCGGCGATGGTTTCACGCAGTCGTCGTCATTATTCTCCTCCTTGACGACTCCGAAACCCTGCCATTTTTGCTTCCGCTTCGAAGTAATGGATACAGACAAACCTCCTCCTTTAGAAATAAAGGCTTTCTTCTTCTTCGTCTCCAGCTTTCGACTCCTGAAGCTCAACAACCCTCGCCTTGCTTTCTCTGGGTCAACTACCCGGCGACTTGCCTGCAGCAATGCGCGCCTCACTACTCACCTGTGAATGTCAGACATCGCTTTGTAAAGCTTCTGCAAACCAACTTCACTGTCTTTCCCCCCAAATGATGCAGCCTTGATGAAAATGCATGTGGCAAGGAGTGAGACATGGCCATGAAACCCTCCTTCCTTGGCAGCTTTTGAGTGTCTTCTTCCTAAAGGTTGAAAAAGAAGAAGAAAGATCTGTAGTCGACTTGCAACCTAGACTCCACAAGACTCAAGAGCTGAAAAAGAAGAAGAGAGATCTGCAGTCGACTTACAACCTAGACTCCACAAGACTCAAGAGAAGATGAATGAATCGTCAGGATCCATCTCAAGAGCTAATGAAGAAGAGAAAACAAAGGAATGTCGAGAACAACAATGACAAGCTATCCCATGCCTGGCCCCGGGATCCACAACAAAAGTGGATGGCCGAAAATCGGGACATTCGCGTTCATATTCCAACTGATGCGGCAGGCAACATAATTGGATTGAAGGCGAAATGGCAAAATGTTGTGAAGGACATTGCGTATCGGATACTAGACCTCAGAATCCGACATTGGCATCGACATCCACAAGAACAAAAGGATGAAATCTACAGACAAGTTGAGGCACACTTCATATACA